>Ga0209278_1000037_pt1 | contig 291735 bp, 250 predicted proteins | sample JI81BgreenDNA_FD_187504 | JGI IMG/M metagenome (GOLD analysis project Ga0209278, IMG submission 187504) | Wastewater effluent complex algal communities from Wisconsin, to seasonally profile nutrient transformation and Carbon sequestration -... | ecosystem: Engineered > WWTP > Effluent > Algae... | reverse complement strand
TGGCGAAGATTACTTAAAAATAAAGTAGAAAACGAGTTGCAAGAATGGATAGAAAGGGTTTGTCAAATAATAAAACATAAAATAAATCACTGTCAATCAATAAGTTAAAAAATTATCGGGTAGAGTACTCATCTTTAAAAACTATTTCTGCATAAGCAACAGTACCTTTAAAATCTTCTTCTAATCCTATATATAAATAAACTTCGTATTTTCCTATAGGTGCTTGCCAAGCCTGTGGAAACCCCAAAGCCCTATATAAAGGGTCAGTACATACAATTTTTCCTGTGGTTAAAAATAGTTTTCCCAAATAAACTCTCTCATAGTAAGGATTACTTTTTAAATCCTCAAAATCCTCATAAGAAAATTCTACGACTTCTTCACAAATGATTTGTGTTACTTCCTTGTTTTCAAAGTTTTGTTGAATGATAGGTTGCGACATTGATGCAATATTGTTTAAGTACAATAATAACTTTTATGACTATTTTAATAAATGATAGTGAAATTGTTTTAGTATTTGTAATCAACTATTTAGTATAAAAAAATTCTCCAAGAAATGTGATTGCTATGCTTATTCATCTTCTATCAATAAATCTTGCATATCTTCAAGGGCTTGCTGCCCCAAATGAAAATTGATAAAATCTTCTTTGCCTCCAAACCACGAAAAAATATAGTCTTTGTCCAATTTACTTGCTTGTGGCAACAAAAATCTCGAATAAGAACTCCAAGCATAATCTCTAAAATCACGACAAATGTGGTGATGCACAGGGTTGCGGTGAATATACCAAACCAATCGAGTAAAATATACTTCGTCCACAACGGGCAACCTTTTAAATTGCTTTTGAAAAAGGCTGCCTGTTCGTTTATCTTGTTTGTTAATTGCTTTTGAGTAGCCCGAAAATAAATTTCTAAATTGTTCACTAATAATTTCGTTGGCACTTAAAGGCACAGAACTAACAGTTCTTAAAGAACTGTTAGTTCTATTGGTGTTATTTCTGTTGTATGCCTCAAATTTTTTAGAAGTCGTACCTTTTTGTGTGATTACTTTTGCAAAAGCCTCTTGAATATGCTCCTCGTTTTTCATTCGTGCCAACAAATGAAAATGATTAGGCAACAAACAATAGGCGTAAATATCCATAAAATCAGACAGATAAGTTGCCATTTTTTTGAGGAAATAGGCATAATTATCTGTTTTGGGAAACATCAAATCTTTGTTATTGCTACGATTATAGAGATGATAAACTTTTTCGGCTTGCAAAGGTTCGTAGTAATCCATTATGTATGTTTTTTAGGAACAATAGCAAATAAACAAAAAAGTAGAAAAAGCAATAACATTGGAAAAAAAAGAAATAACATTTCTTTGAGAAATGTTATTTCTACAGTCTTCTCCAATGCCATATAGTATTTTGGGCTGTGGTGGCAAAAAAAGACTGACCACTATCTCAACTTCAATATCAACAACAAAGAAATCCCTCATCTAATTGTTTCACTCCAAGTAAGCCAATTTTCATACTGTTTAGAAACTTCTATCTGCTTTCCGTTAACTAAACTAAGTAGCCAAGTATCTGTTGTTGTATCAAATACGGTATGCTCTACACTATTCCACTCTATAATTTGATTGTAGGTAGTTGTTGTAAGCAAATCCTCAACAGAAGTAGGGTCTTCTGTAAACGTATCCCAAGTTGTTTTACCATATCTATACTCTTTGTGAATATGGAAAGATTGGGCTGTTATATTGGTAAGTTTTGCCTCATAATAAGTCCAATACCGAATAGTTTTATACAAAAAAGGAAATTGCTTGAATTTGGGTAGTTCAAAATTTTCAGATGAGAGTATCCCTAATATATATTTTAACATCAAAAACATACTTACCATTAAGGCAATGATGAAAATAAAGGGTTCTGTATAGTTCCAGAGTGCATTATCAGGTTTTAATTGACGCATACATTCAACAACAATCATAGGAAGAGAATACAAAACTAATTTCAAATACATTTTTCTAAAATGATAGATTTGCAGTATTAGAAAAAATAATATTATAGGTAAGTCTTGTAAATGTATTTTGAAACAATTTCTAACAAATTCAATCAAAACAATTGGCATAAATATTAACAGTGCTGCCGAGTATAGTCCATAAAACGAATAAAAGAGCATGTTTATTGTCTTTCTTTTTTCTGCTGAGGCTGCAGTATTGCCTATGTATTCGTTTTCTCTTTGGATAATTTCTTCTGATAGTACAACCCTTTTTACACTGTTAATTTCAGCATCTCCGTATAATTCGATAGCCTCAAACCTATTCTTGTCAAACACAGTACATCTTTTCAATGAAACGTGGAATTGGTGCAAATTATTTGCAGAAGTAATAGTAACAGTGATTGCTATTTTCCAATTTATAGGATTACTTGAAGTAAACCAATCAGCCCAAATAGTACCCCTCTCCACTACAATTTGCTGTTCTGTAGCTCTTAATATCTTGTAACCTTGTGCTAAAAAGTGCTGTTGTAGTAGAGTTACTAAGTGTGTAAGATTACCTTTTCTTTCAAAAGAGAGGGTTGCAGACTGTTTCATTATTTGTTCTGTACTTGTGTTTGAGTAATAAAAATATTATTTTTTTGAAACTGATAATAAACTAACAGTTCTTGGAGAACTGTTAGTTATGGTATAAATTTACACCAACCCCTTCCCTTTCTCCACCACTTTCCCCAACCCACTCACATCATTCCCCCCTGCGGTAGCAAAGAAAGGCTGACCACCGCCACCGCCTTTAATCTCTTTGGCAAGTTCTTTTACGATATTGCCTGCGTGCAGTCCTTTGTCTTTCACCAAGTTGTCGGCTATCATGACGGCTATTTGTGGTTTGCCCGAAATTTCAGAAGCCAAGACCAAAAACAAGTTTTCTACCTGATTTTTGAGTTCAAAGGCAACAGTACGCAAAGCCTCTGCGTGTGGCAAGGTTACGATTTCGGCAATGACAGCCACGCCGTTTTGTTGCGTAATTTTGCCCAATAAACTTTGCTTAACTGCCTGAATTTCTTTGTGTTGGTATGCCTCAATCTGTTTTTGCAAATCGGCTTTTTCTTCTAACAAATTGCTTACAGTTTTTACAATATCTTTTGGGTTCTTATTCAACAACTCTTTTAGCTCACTGACAACTGCTAACTGCTCACTGACTAACTGTTCAGCTTTTACAGAAGTAACTGCCTCAATACGTCTTACACCTGCTGCCACCGAACTTTCTGCAATGAATTTGAAAGCACCAATTTTGCCTGTGCTTGGTACGTGAGTACCGCCACACAACTCAACAGAATAATTTTTGTCAAAAGTGATGACACGCACAAAGTCGCCATATTTTTCGCCAAACAGTGCCATAGCACCCAAATTTTTAGCTTCTTCTATCGGCACATTTCTACGTTCATCGAGGGCTATATTTTCTCTAATCTTCTGATTAACAATACTTTCTACCGTTGCCAATTCCTCGTCTGTTACTTTGGCAAAGTGCGAAAAGTCAAAACGCAACAACTCCTCATTAACCAACGAACCTTTTTGAGCTACGTGAGTTCCCAAGACCTGACGCAAAGCTGCGTGTACCAAGTGCGTGGCACTGTGGTTGTTTTCGGTTAAACTTCTGCGGTTCGTGTCAATCTTTGCCTTGACTTCTAACCCCGCAAGGACGTTTAACCCCGCAAGGGCTTCAAGCCCTTGCGGGGTTGCCTTAATCAAATGCACAATCAAATCATTTTCTTTTTTCGTATCAAAAACATTTAACGTAACTGTTCCTTGTTTACTGATAACAGACAAAGTTCCTGTATCTCCAACCTGTCCGCCACTTTCTGCATAAAACGGTGTTTTTTCCAACACAATTTGGAAATAGCTTTGTTTGGCATCTTTCAACTCTCTGTATTTCACTATTTTAGTCGTACATTCTTGGTATTCATAGCCGATAAATTCTGTTTTTTCAAAATCCTCGTCCACAATTACCCAATCTCCTGCCGAAACTTTCGTTGCACTTCTGCCTCTTTCTTTTTGTTCTGCCATCAAGACTTTAAAACCTTCCTCGTCAATAGAAAAACCATTTTCTCTGGCAATCAAGGCGGTTAAATCCACAGGGAAACCGAAAGTATCGTACAATTCAAACACCACTTTGCCCTCTACCACATTGCTTTTTACCGTTGGTTTGATTTGCTCAAACAAACGCAAACCGTTTTCTAAGGTACGCAAGAAAGAACTTTCTTCCTCAAAAATTACCTTCGTTACAAACTCCTGTTGTGCCTTCAATTCAGGGAAAACATCAGCAAATTGCGTAGCCAAATTAGGTATCAATTTCACCAAAAACGGCTCTCTCAAATTCAAACGGCTGTAACCATAACGGACTGCACGTCTTAAAATTCGGCGGATAACATAGCCTTGTTTCACGTTAGAAGGCAACTGTCCGTCTGCAATCGTGAAGGCAATAGCCCGAATATGGTCGGCAATGACACGCATCGCAATATCCGTAGGCTCACTTTGTCCGTATTTCAAGCCCGAAAGTTCCTCGATAATTGCCAAAGTTGGCGTAAAAATATCGGTGTCGTAGTTAGACGTTTTGTTTTGGATAGCACGCACCAACCTCTCAAAACCCATACCTGTATCTACGTGCTGTGCGGGCAATTTCACCAAACTTTTGTCTGCCTTCCGTTCAAACTCCATGAATACGTTGTTCCAAATCTCAATCACTTGCGGGTCGTCATTGTTTACCAAATCATAACCCGACACTTTTTTACGTTCTTCATCAGGGCGTAAGTCTATGTGAATTTCTGAACAAGGACCGCAAGGACCTGTTTCGCCCATTTCCCAAAAATTATCTTTTTTAGAACCGTACAAAATACGTTCTTTTCCGCCCAAGATTTGTTCCCAAATCGCAAAAGCCTCGTCATCTGGTTGTAGGTTGTCGCCTTTGTCGCCACCAAAAACAGTAACATAGAGCCTGTCTTTTGGTAGTTTATAAACGTCTGTGAGGAGTTCCCACGCCCACGCAATAGCCTCTTTTTTGAAGTAGTCGCCAAAAGACCAATTCCCCAACATCTCAAATAAAGTATGGTGGTAGGTGTCTATGCCCACGTCTTCGAGGTCATTGTGTTTGCCCGAAACACGCAAACATTTTTGCGTATCGGCAATACGTTTAGCAGGCGGGTTGCCGTTGCCCAAGAAAAAATCTTTGAACGGAGCCATGCCCGAATTGATGAACATTAAGGTACTGTCGTTTTTTGGCACAAGGGGTGCAGACGGTACTATGAGGTGCTGCTTAGATGCAAAAAAATCTAAGAAGGTTTTACGTATTTCGTTAGCTTTCATAACTATTGTCATAAAACCTATAAGGTTTTAGAAACCTTATAGGTTTGTGGTGTAATTTTTTAGTCTATTTTGGGTTTTAGGGGCAAAGATAGGGAAAAGTAAGGAAAAAACTTAGTTGATAACTCCCTTGTTCTTTTCACGTATAAAATCATAGATTTTTATGGTAAATTTTTGTGCTTTTGTGCTTAAATCTTTCCATTGAATACGACCTTGTTTTATATCATTAACAACCGCAGTTGCCAACTTTTCTTTGTGGTCTGATGAAAAAGTTTTACAGACAAGTTTATTATCTTTATCCAATTCTAATTTTAAACCTTTGGGAACTTGTAAACTATACTTTTGCAAAGTTTCAACTATATGGTTACGCAAATATTTTTCGTCTATTTTTTGGTAGGCTTTTTCATCAAATTCAACAACTTCAAATTTATCAGAATTTATGTCATTCGTTGTTGTATATAATTTTGGCAAAGCCGACTTTAATTGTTTGGCACTCAATAAATTTTCTATTTCCCTAACTTTTAACATTACATAATGCTCACCTAATTGTTGTTTAAATCTTTCGTGTTTTGGCTCTTTTCCCATGTCTGCGTCTGCAACTAACATGACATTATTCGCCAAAAAATTGGCATTAATCAACTCATTGTTTTCTGTATCATCAAAATTATAGTGCATGATATTAGAACCTGCATACTCAAAAAATGAATAATGACGGTCTTCTTTCCAATTCATTTTAGGGTCTTCTTTGGGGTTTTCTATAAGGTGTTGTTGGTAGGCTTGCAAATAGGCTTTGATATACATTCTGTCTGTAATGCCCTCTACCCAAATACTACAATTTGCCAAAAATACAGACGAATTATGTACGCCTAATTCGTGTAAGATTTTCAAATCTGTGTGGCTAACTTCTCGTATTTTGCTTTTACTTTTTACATCTTTTACTTTTTGTTCCCTCTCAAAAACAAAAATGGAAATATCCTCATTGCCCGTAATCGTAAGGTCTAACAAGTGATTGGAGTGTGTGGTAAAGAAAATACGCAATTCTTTCGCCCTAATATATTCATCTTCAGTAATTAAACGCAAAAACTCACGTTGCAGGGCAGGGTGCAAATTCAATTCGGGTTCTTCTATAAAAATCCATTCGCCTTGCTTTGCCATAAACAACTTATAGGTCAATAACATCAAAGTCTGTATGCCATCACCGTAGTTGTGCAGTTCTCTTTCTTGTTCTCCTTTAAAGGTTACAGTAATATGTCTGTCTTTAGAAGTATCTCCTTCTATACTTGTGATTTCTATTTTTTGCCCAAAAAAAGTATTGCCTATAAACTCCTCAAATTTTTCAAATTGCCTGCGAGTTTCTTCATAACCTCGTTTACTCTTTGAAATTGTACCATACAAATCTCTACCTGTGAAAATATCTAAATCTTTCACATCTTCTAATTCATAATTGTATTTGACAGAAGAATGAAACAAATCCTTGTTTTTAGGGTCTGTATTGGTTTCAAAAACCTCTTTGCTTTCATTGATAAATGTAACAGCACTGCGAAGGGTGGGAATGTAGGTTTTATGGAAAGATTTATCTAATAAAGTGTCTAGTAAATATTTATGTAATATATCATATATTTCTGATGTAATAAGCTCTATATTTTTTTTTATATTCCTGTAAGTTTCAAAACTAGATATAGTTAAAAAATTTCTATGGTATAGATTTACTATTTGAGAGTTGATAGTTATACTAGTAAATTTCCAATTAGTACTTCCTTCTATAGAAAATATATTATTAAAAATAAAATATTTTCTTTTTAATAAACTTATATTAGATTTTAGTTCTGAAAATATAAGAATATTTTTTAGTGGCTCTAAAAGTTCATTATTAAAAAAATCATCGTGTAAACGAGTAGAGTTACCATTAAATTTACCCTCAACTATAATGGTATTTTGTTTAAAAATCTCAATTAGTTCTTCTAGTCTTTCAATTACTTTTAACAAATTTGATTTGTAATTTAAACCCACAAAAGTATAGTTATTTAACTTTATTATCTCCCTCATCAACCTACTTTTCCCAGCATTATTTGCCCCTACCAAAATATTGATGCGGTTTAGGTTTAATTCAGGGGCATTGTCATTAGAGTTTTCAAAAATAAAACCTTTGGCTATTGGCGTGTTGTGAAAAGAAATCAACTGTTGCATATTTATTTGGTTTTCCATGCTTGTACTTGTTTTAAATAGTGCTATAATAGGCTAAAATAAATTATTTTTATCAAATCATTGTGCTATTGTGAAAGAAAATAGCGTAAATTTTACAAAGGAGCATTTTTATAGCATAATGCCTGTAGTGTGGACTGAAAGTCCACACATTTACCAACTATACAATATGCTGGTAACAAAATATTATTAACAACCTTTTTAGCCTCTGCACTATTTCCCCTCAATCATGGTTCTATTCTTCGAGCATTGACAGAAAACAAGATGATGAACCTCAAACAACGCATTTTCGGTATAGCCACACCGCCGCCCAACCCAGAAGAAAACCAACAGATTAGTTTCAAAGAATACCTACAGGCGTTTAATTACTTGCCTCCGTTTTTTCGCTTGGTTTGGGCTACCCAACCTACTTTATTACTTGCCGATTTGGTGCTGCGTTTAGCCAAATCCGTTTCGCCTATGTTGCTGTTGTTAGTAGGCAAGTGGATTGTAGATGAAATTGTCTTGCTAAGCCAACAGCCACAACCCGACTACACCCGCCTGATGCAGTTAGTAGCTTTAGAATTGGGGCTTACACTCTTAACAGAGGTTTTGGTGCGAATCATTACGCTGTTAGATGCCCTATTAGGGGACTTATTAGCCAATACAACGTCTATCAAACTTATGGAACAGTCTGCCCGTTTAGACCTCCAGCAGTTCGAAGACGCAACTTTTTACGACAAATTGGAAAGAGCAAGGCGACAAACCATAGGCAGAACTTTCTTGTTTTCTCAACTTTTTGCCCAATTACAAGACTTAGCCACCATTTTCTTTTTAGGCGTGGGTTTGGTCGTGTTAAGCCCTTGGTTAGTGGTTTTGTTGGTCGTGGCTGTTATCCCTACATTTTTTAGCGAAACCTATTTTAACCGAGCCGACTACTCTTTGGTGAGAAATTGGACACCCGAAAGACGAGAATTAGACTACCTCCGCCTTATAGGGGCAAGTGATGACACCGCCAAAGAAGTAAAAATCTTTGGTTTGTCCGACTTCCTCATTAGCCGTTTCAGCCTCCTCTCACGCCAATATTACGAAGCTAACAAACGGCTGACCATTCGCAGGGCTTTTTGGGGCAGTGTGTTGAGTAGTCTTGCTACGATTAGTTATTACGGTGCTTACGGCTACATTATTTGGCAAACCGTACAAGGTACATTGTCTTTAGGCGACCTTACTTTTTTGGCGGGTTCTTTCAATAGACTTCAAAATATTGTGCAGGCATTGTTGGCTCGTTTCTCTCAAATAGCCCAAAATGCCCTTTCCCTCAAAGATTTGTTTGATTTTTTGGCAATTACGCCTACCATACAGTCGCCACCACAACCGCAGGCTGTTCCTTTGTCTATCCAACAAGGTTTTGTATTTGAAAATGTAGGTTTTAAGTACCCTAATTCAGAAAAATGGGCAGTGCGAAACTTGTCATTTACCTTAGCAGCAGGCGAAAAATTAGCCTTAGTAGGCGAAAACGGTGCAGGAAAAACCACGATTGTCAAACTGTTAAGCCGTTTGTATGACTGCACCGAAGGGCGTATTTTATTAGACGGTATAGATATTAAAGCCTATCATTTACAAGAACTTAGGCAGTTGGTTGGGGTTATTTTTCAAGATTTTGTCCGTTTTCATTTCAACGTAGCCGATAACATCGCAGTAGGCAAGATTACAGAAAGAGAAAATGAACTTAAAATTCAGTGGTCTGCCTCCCAAAGTTTGGCGGACAGCGTAGTGGCGAAGTTGCCCGCAGGTTACCGCCAAGTGTTGGGCAAGAGATTTGCCAAAGGCGTAGAATTGTCTGGTGGCGAGTGGCAAAAAATAGCTTTGGCAAGGGCGTATATGCGTGATGCCCAACTACTTATCTTAGACGAACCTACGGCAGCCTTAGACGCAAGGGCAGAGTTTGAGGTCTTTCAACGGTTTGCAGACTTGACCAAAGGCAAAACCGCAGTTTTGATTTCGCACCGTTTTTCTACGGTACGCATGGCAGACCGTATTGCCGTTTTGCAATATGGGCAGTTAGCCGAAATAGGCTCACACGAAGAACTGTTGGCTGCGAATGGTTTGTATGCCGATTTGTTTAGGTTGCAGGCACAAGGGTATCAGTAAATTACAGTTCAACAACCTATCAGGTGGCTCAAAGCCACCTGATAGGTTAGTCTTCCTTCATCAATCTGGTTTCTAAAATCCACCGAAATTTACGTAACATAGCTATAATTTTGAGCAAATCCTCTTTATCTGTGCAGTCAAAAGACTTAGAAACACAATATTCTTTACCTTCCATTATTACAAACTTCCAATTTTCGCCTACAATATCCACCCCATACATAGGTTTACTATTTTTATTTTTGGCTTGGGCAATTAAGAAAGCCTCAATAAGTTGTGCCATAGAGTCGCCAGTAGAATTTTTTTGTGGTTTGTATTCTTGAAAATGAAAATAAGCTGTAGTAAAAACATCTAACAAGCCCTTTGCCATCATAAAATCTGTTCTCACTTTCAGTTTTGTGCCTTCTACTGTGGCTTCTATCATTTTATCAAAAAATGTAACGATTCCATTTCCTTCATCTAAATAGCCCAACTCTAAGACAGATGAAATAAATTTCATTTTCAGGTCTTCCTCACTCCAACCAGAGATATTGAAAGCCAAATTTTTAAATTTTTTATTAAACAGATATTCCTCACCACTATTGAATTGTGGGGCTTGCACATCTAACCACTCTTGCATTAATGGGGTAGGGTCATTCACTATTTTTGTAAGCCCAAACAACAAAATTAGCTCTGCTTCTTTGTACTGTTTGCCTTCTTTATTGTTATCAAAATCGTCATCTGTCCTTGTTTTTCTTCGTGCCATAGTCGCCATAATTTAGAACAAATATACAAAATAAAAATAATTGAAGTATATTGCTAAAGTGCCAAGAATATGTGTAGCTCATATAAAAATTTGCTCATAAATCCGTAAGTTTGTTCCCTCATTTTTGTAGCTATGCTATTGTTCAACGGAATACGAGAAAATTACGACCAACTGATTGCAGACAAACGGGACTTGCTTGCCTTAGTCTTACTCAAACAACGTATTGATAATCAAGAAATTGGAAAAAAGTTTTTGAGAAAAGATTTTGAAAAGGCTTTGAAAGAAACCTGTGCTTTGTTGCACGACACCGCAGAGCCACAAGTAGAAACGGCTTTGCAACGGTTGGAGGGTTATTTTATCAACACCCTTCGGCAAGACAACTACAAGCTGGAATTGACGCACTACGCCGAAAAGTTTATTCAAACCGTAGAAAGTAAGTTATTGAATAAGTACACACATTTTTCTTTGCGACAAACTTTTGAAAATGTGTTTGTCATTCGCAAAGAAAAAATGCACGATATTCAGGCTTTGCAACAGTGGGAAGCAGAACAGTTTGAGAGAACCAGAGATACCGTTTTTCAACATATCAACGGCTTTAAGGCAGAAGTGCAAGACAGTATTCACACCATTGGAAAACTGTTGAAACAACTACAACAGCTTGATAATGAAGAATTTGTCAATCATCTTAAATCTTATGAACAGCATTTCAACGAGTTGGGCAACAAAGCCGAACAGTTGAGAGAAGTATTGAGTTTTAAAAATGTTACGATTGATGACTTGGAAAAAATTACGGAGTTTTTTCAACAAAAAGTCAATGAATTGCCACATCATTCGCCCAATACTTTGTTGGTGGAGGCTACCAAAAACAACAGTTTGATTGCCTACCAAATTGAAAAAAAGGTAAAAGACTTTTTTAGACAGATAGACACCGAAGTAAACGATATTATTGCACGTCTTAAATATGCTTTTGACCGTCAAAGAGAATTAATGCAAAATTTTAAGAAGGAGTCTTTGCTGCGGAACAATCTCAAAAGTTTTTTGCACTTTTTAATGGAGCATACGCATATAGACAAGCAAGAGAACTGGCATATTCCCGACAGTATTCCGCAAAAGCAACTGCCCCAAGAAATCTTTAGATTGGTTTTTAGTCCAAAATACGAATTTAATTTGCCTCCGAATAATTTAATTGTAGCAATGGAAATTGACAGGCAATTTGAGGAGCAAGAAAGACGAAAATCTGAACAACAAAACTACATGAACCGCCAAATTAGTATTTGGTTGAAACAACTCAAAGACGAGCTACAAAGCAAAGGCGTGTTGGAAATAGACGAAAGATTTTACGAAATTTGGGCAGACGGTAATGCCGAAGGGCAATTTTGGGAAATTCCTATTAAAGTAGTAGCCGAATTAGTCCGTTTTGCCAATGAAAGAAATTATACTATTGATGTAGAAAAAGAATTTAGCCAAAAATTTGAAAATCAACCTGTTATACTATGGAAAACTACGATAACTACGAAAAAGAGGACTTAAATTTTTTGAAAGATGATACAATACAACGCCATTTTGCAGACCTTAATTTTGCGTTGTTGAACGGAAAACATATTTTAAATGATGAAGACAAAATTGTGTGGACACTTTTAGACGATTATTACGAACATTTTGCGTACTACTACGACTTGTTTTATCATCTCAAACTGCGACACGAAACCAGAGAAAACCAAAAGTTTTTCTTTTTGGACTTTTATGAACATTCAAAAGGTAAACTCTCTGATAACCAACGCCACCGCAAACTGACTGAAAGAAATGTATTTTTTGGGATTTTATTCTTGAATTTGTTTTTTGAAAAACAGTTTGAACAACAAAAAAAATATACTTGGCAAGAACTGCAAGAAAAAATAGACAATAGTGAGTGGGCAGAACAACTTAGTAAAATACTATTTTGGGAAAATGCCAAAACCGAAAAAAAATGGGAGGAAGTCCGCCAAATTTTCCGCCGAGTAATAGAAGAATTCGAAGAAATGGGCTGGACAAAGTGGACAGATAAAGACAATTTTGAGTTTGAAATAAAAGTAAGCATTTACCGTTTCATAGACCTTTACCGCAGCGAAATAGACAACATACAACTAACTATCGAGAACTATGTCAGCAGAAAATAGATACCCTTTGATTTACAGCCTCTCTACGGTGGGTATGCGAAAACACCACAACCAAGATTATTTGTTGCACCCTATCCGCACCGATTTTACGGGTGATGGTGGTGTAGGAAAATCTATGATTGCGGATTTTCTACAAATATTATTTATTTGGGATAAAGATAGTATTCGTTTTGGAACGGAAGCCGTAACAAGTGCCGAAAAAAGAACAGAAAAAGGTATGTTGCACCCCAATTATGACGAGGGTTATGTGTTTGTGAACATAGAAATTACAAAAAATCAGTTCATGGTGTTGGGCGTGTGTATTGCTCGGAATGGTTCGCCAATTTTAAAGCCGTTTTTGATTTTGGGTACAGACCAAAAAGAGGCGAAAATTGAGCAGCAAACTTTTGAACAACCTATTGCAGCCAAAGATTTTATTCGCAATCAAAAAATTGTATCTTTTGATGATTTAGTAGATTTTTTTCAAGAAAAAAAATTGTATGTTTTCAACAAATTTAATAGAAGTAGGGACAAAGAAGAACTTTATCAGTGGCTATCGGACAGGCGAATTTTACCAATTAATTTGGCACAAGAAGAAAAGCTAAGGGCGTATGCCAAAGTTATACAGTCGTTTTCTAAGGCTAAAACCTTGAATTTACAGCAATCTAATAGTTTAAAAGACTTTTTATTTGAAAATACAGAAGACGAAAACGCCAATTTATTTGAACAAAAAAAGAATGAAATTAACCAACAATTATTGTACTATAAGGAGCAGCATGAGTTAATTAAAGATTTGGAGAAAAAGCAGTTGTACTTAACAGACTTGCGGGCTTTGTACGACAAACAACGTCAAGAATATTTGGCGTGGAAAACGGCTGCACTTGTGCAGAGTTTTCAACAGTTTCAGGTGATAGAAAGAGATTATGTAGCCAAAAAAACGGCTTTGGCAGATGTAGTAGCACAAAAGGCAGAATTAGAAGAAAAAAGGGTAGAATTAGGCTCGCAATATCAAGCAACTACGGAGGAGTACGAACAAGCCGATAAAGATTTTGTGGCTTTGCAAGAATATAAAAATTCATGGAAAGAATTAAAAGAAAAATTAGAAAAAATAGATGAATTAACAAAAAACTCTGCAAAAAGAGAACAAGATACGCTGGAATTGCAAGAACAAATAGCTACCAATACGCAAACTTTGGGGCAAATCAAACAAGAATTACCGCAAATAGAACAACAGATTAAGCAGTTGGCAGCAGCCAAAGAAGAGCAGCAACAAGCCTTGCAGCGTATAACTACAAGCCGTTATTTTTATGAACAATACGGTAGTTTTGAGGCGGTGAAAACGGCGTACCAAAGTATGCACGAACAAAAAAATGCCTTGTACCAACAATGGACTGCCGAAACTAACCGTTTGGCATACTTGCAAAACTTGTTTGAGAACATCAACGACCAACAACATTCGTTTTTTCAGTCGGTTATTCGCCGTAAAAAGGCTTTGAGTTTAGCACAAGAATCTTTGTTATTTTATAAATCTTTTTACCAACTTTCTACGAAAATTACTAAACCTAAATATGTGTATGCCGTAGAGGAATTGCTCAATGAACTGCATTATGAAAGTGCCGAAGGTGGTTTTTGGTTGCGTTTGGGCGGAGTTTCAGAGTTTATTCCGTACAGGGAGGTACAATATTTTGATAAACCCGAAAATTTTGAGGCTGTGCTACACAGCCAACAAAGTGAGATTAAGGCACAGTTACAAACTCTTGCCCTACAACTTGATTTATTGGCACAAATTGATACGGCAAAAAATAATGAAAAAGTACAAGAATTTGCCCAACAATACGGTTTGGATAGGCAACTATTACAGTTGTCTAAGTTGCAAGTCGATGAATTGCAAGAGGCTTTTTTATTGGTGCAAAACGAAGTAGTTATTACCGAAAAATTTAATAAAACTAATAAAGAGTATGAAAACAGCATAGTTCACAGAACTCGCCAACAAGAACAACAAAACAAATTGACAGTAGAAAATACGACTTCTCGCAACAATATAGATGCCAACCAACAAGCAATAGAACGAAATAAACGTGAAATTAGCCATTTGAGAGGCGACGAAACCAATCTCAAAGTAACTTTACAATTTATCAAAGAACAAATTTCTTTTGACTTTCAACAAGAAGAATTAGATAGAAAAATTGTAGAAATTAGTAGAAAAAAAGAAATAGCCAGCGAAACCGCCAAAGATTTACAACAAAGAATAGAAAATCTACAAGCCCAAATAGCACCGTTGGCAAGGGAAGAAGGAAGTTTAGAGGCTGCCGTACAACTTTTGACAGAGAATTTTGAGAAAACTCGTACTAATTGGGAAAGAACCTACAAAGAATTTTTGGAGGACTTCCAAGAACAGACTGTAGATGTGGAACACGCCGAAACGGTTACGGCTACACAAGTTGAAACTTTGCTAAAAAATTTCGTGCAAGTCTATAACCGTTACAAGGATAAGTACAAAGATGTGTTGCGATTGTTCCCAGATATAGCTAATAATGAATTTTTGCAGGAACAGCTACAAAACGAAACATTTAACTACGAAAGTATCTTAGAAATCTTGGTAAGTGGGCATACAGCTACGGAAATTCCTGAAATGTTGGGCAAAGCCAACGAAAACCGCCGTAAGTTGGCAGCCACCTTGAAAAGTCAATTATGGGAAATTTTTCACCATACCAAAGAACAGTACAAAAAATGTCGAGATTTGGTCAATGAATTAAACAATTTTTTCAAAGGCAAAAAGATTAGCAATAATTTCTACTTTGAATTGGTGTTTAACCCTGCCAAAAACTTGAATATTGAGTGGATAGACCAGCTACATGGCGAATTGAACGAAGGTTTTTTTGCGAAAATAGACGACAAAGACTACCAACCCGACAATTATGTATTTGAGGTGTTCAAAAAGCTACAAGGCTATACGGGTAGTGTGTTGAGTACGAAGGACTTACTGAATCCCAAAAAGTATTTTGAACTCTCGACCAAACTTACAGACGACAACGGGCAAAACATTTCGGGCAGTAACTCACAAGGTTATGCGGCGGTGGCGTTGTTGTGTATTGGTCGGTTGTCTATCATAGAAATCAACAAGTCGGGCAAGGGCAAAGGCATTAAGTTTATTATTTTGGAGGAAGTGGGCAGTATGAGTGATGACAACTTTGGAATGTTTGTGAAAGTAAGCCAAGAGTTTGGTTATCAGATAATTACTATGACACCGAAACCTTACGGCTATTTTGAAGATATGGAGTGGTACTTGTACGAACTCTACGGCAAAAAAGACGGATTGGCTAATTATCCACCTTTGGCTACTTTCAAACTTATAGCCAATGGCGAAGAACGGAGTGAGGAATTGCGGAGGTTGCAGTTATTGGGGTAGGAAAGTATATATTTTTGTACAAAATTATTTATGCCTTGTGTCGTAATTTTTGATTTGTAAACTTTTAATTATTTTTTAAGTAACTGCTTATCAAATTATTAATATGATTTTTAGTATAAAAACTATCAACTAATTTATAGTTACTACTTATCTTACTTGAAATTAATTTTGTATAAATACAACTTTGTACAAACAGTGTAAAAATAGACATCTTGTGTCCTTGTTGTTCTTACCACAAGGACACAAGCACACTTAGTTGATTACTTCAAATAACTTTATCATTACAACTTTATACTTTATAGCAACACCCCATCAACCGCCTCCAAGTTTTGGGGTAAATTTGTTTCGCCCAAAGCCTCTCTCAAATCTCTTTCTATGGTCGTGCAAATAGCCGTCAGCGGCACATCTGTAATACGGTTTTCAAAGGGGTCTTCGTTTACTTCACCCACTTTGGAAATTGTCCCAAATACAAAACTGATGATAATAGAAATAGGTATCATCATATTTTGTAAACCTAATTTATGAAAATCTCCCACCATACAAAACGGCAACAAAAACATAAATACATACAAGAACAGCACCGTAAAATAATGGTATTGACGTAAAAGAGGCGTGTTTTTAATCCTTTCGCAAGCCCCTTGATAATTGGCTAAGGCTAACAACTGCCCTTCCATTTGGAAACTATCAAAACCGCCTAATGTGCCGTTTGCCATAGCTGCATAAATCTGTCTGCCCATCATTTGTTGCAAATACGCAGGTTTGTTTTGTTTGTCTTTGAGTTCTGCAAATTCTTCGGCAGACAAAAAAGGTTGAAGAATAGCCCAATTTTCTTGTTGGCGAAGGTGCAAACGTAAGGCGTGTACCCATGCTATTTGCTTGTAAATCAATGACTTTTTGAATTTTTCGCTGCGATTTGGGTCATAGTTGGCTTGGTGTGCGTGGCTATCTGTAAACGTAATGACAAGACGTGCCAGCACTCTACTCGAATTGACAATATTGCCCCATTGGGTACGTGCCTCCCACCAACGACTGTACGAGTTGTTGTTGCGGAAACCCAAGAAAATAGCCAATGCACCGCCCAAAGTAGCTGCAATGGAAAAAGGCAAAGCTATTTTCTGAAAACCCAACACCTCAAACAGCACCCAAACCAACACCGCCAACAGTACCGAAAACAGCAACTCATAACGCATATACCAAACTACACGTCGAGGGGAAAATATTTTGCGAACAAGCATGAGGAATGATAAATTATAAATTAGTAAATTTTAATAGATATTTAAAGTATATGGATAATACTCTTATCTTTTAATCACTTTAAACGCCATGTTTCTGCCATGCCCTTGCATGATAGCCAAGTTTATCCAACTCAATGCGAAGTGTTCTAATAATTGGGCTTTGTCGTCCCCACCGAAATCCCAACAAGTGCTAAAACCTGCGTCTAAGGCTAATTGTTGGGCAACAGCTTTGCCTTTTACGGCACTGCCCGCCACAAACATATCTATTCCTTCATTGTTGTAAACAGGGTTTGCCATGTTCTCAAAACCTGTAGAATTGAAACACTTAACTATTTCACTTTCAGGTAAATAACTTTTGAGGGCATCAAAAGAATTGCCAAAACCTTCGGGGAAAGTGCGGATAGAGTTCATTGCATCAATCACTATTTTGCCTTTGGCTGCGTGTTTGATTTGCTCGGCTATGTCTTTAGTGGCTTGCGGAACGGCAGCTATTAAAATTATCTCTGCTTTTTCGGCACTTTCGGCAAGAGTGTGCAACGAAGTGTTGGGGTTATTGAGTAAATGGTTGTCAGCAAATTTGTCAATTTCCCTTGTCCCCAAAAATATTTGGTGTCCTGCTTTTGCCCACTGTGTAGCCAAAGCCCCACCGACATTACCTGTTCCAATGATTGCGATTTTCATAAGATTACTTTTTAGAATTAATAAATTTTAAAGCCTCATCTGCAATTATTTTATGTACTTTGGCACTTGCCGAAACAGCCCACCAATTCATAAAGTCGTCAGGATTAAGCCCTTTGTCTTTATTAGAAATAGGCACATTGCTTTTTTCCAAAGGCTTCCTAAAATTGATGATATCTATTGGCAAGTAAGCCTCTGTGTATTTAATACCATATTCAAGAGGTTTCATTCCTACCTGTGCAAATACCATTGCACCATCAAACTTGTAGAATTTCACCGTTGAGTTTTTATATGACTCTTCAATAGTTTGTAAACCTTTATTCAAATTTTGGCAAAGTTCAGATGCCTTAGCTTGTTTATCTGTACCGAAATAACCCGGACTATAGCCCATATCTGGCATTGTTCCAACAAAAATATTTTTTGCACCTGCTTTTACCAACAGTTCAATAGCTTGTTGATAGTTATTTGCTGGCGGGTACTTGGCTAAGTCTGGCTGCCCATATTCCAAGTAATTACCAATATCATGTCCACCTGCCCAAAGCACAAACAAAGTTTGTTCATCAATTTTGGGTTTTGTAGCCAAATATGCCTGTACTTGTGCCAACATTCCTAAGAGCTGTGCCTGTTCGGTAAGTTGCAAGGCTTGTTTCAAAGGTTCGTTGATATTATACAAACCAGTAGTAGCCCCACCCATAGCAAAGTTATTGTCCAAAGATATAGGCAAATTAAGAGCTTCCGCAAAATGCTCTACCCACACTTTACCATTTGTCCATCGGCTTTCATAAAAACCAACATCGACAGGTGGATACTTAAAGTTGGTGAGTTTTCCCCATTTCCCCATGTCATTAAGACCATCACCAAAAACAACTATACCTGAAAATTTTTTTTCCATTTTTGTAGTTTGTTTTGAAGTTTGACAACTAAAAAGAATAACAGCAATACTTACGATTACTGTAAAGGTCATTTTGATTTGATTTTTCATATTTATCTGATTAATTGAAATTTGTTTTGCAAAAATTGTTTAATAGTATTATTTTTGCAAGTAGGTACTTTAAAGTATTATACTTACTAAAAAGTAACTATTGCTCAAAATCAATTATTTACATGAAAGAAAAAGTTGAGAAAAATCAAAAATATTTTGATTGCCCACTGACAACAGCAATGAATATCATTGGGGGTAAATGGAAAGTTGTTATTTTAGGTCATCTGTTTACTGGTAAAAAACGTTTTGGAGAATTAAAAAAACTTATTTGTAATGATATAACACAAAAAATGCTTACACAACAACTAAGAGAATTAGAAGAAGACGGGCTGCTACATAGAGAAATTTACAAAGAAGTTCCTCCAAGAGTAGAATACAGTCTTACTGATTTCGGAAAAAGTTTAGCACCCATTCTAAAAGATTTATGTATCTGGGGACAACAAGTTAAGGACGAAAGAAAATTAGGTTAATCAAAAGTTCTTAACATAGTTCCAACTCAAATCCCATAATTTTTGGGCTGCTACGGCATCTTTGGCAAGGCTACTTGTTTCGGCTTCATATTCTTTGTGCCAATACTTGCCCGAAATTCCCTCAACTTTATCAGACAAAGCCAAGAACATAGTGGTAGCTGCACCCTCTTCGGGACTTACAAAATTGCCAAACATAGCTCTTTGTTCTTGGCTCATTTTGTCAAACAAATCTGTTTTTACCAGCCCGGGGTGCAAAGCATTGACCGTAATATTTTTGATATTTTTAGTTTGCAAGTCTTTTGCTAATTGCAAGGAAAACAATAAGTTACAAAGTTTTGATTGTGAATAAGAAAAGAAACCGTTGTATTCGCCTTTCCTAAATTCTATGTCATCAAACTGCAAAATATTACGGCGGTGAGCCCCCGAAGAAGTGTTAATGATACGTGCCGAAGGTGCTTTTGCCAAATTTTCTACCAACAAATGAGTCAATAAAAATGGTGCAAGATGATTGACCGCAAAGTTCATTTCTATTCCGTCTTGACTTTCTTTAAAACTCATTTCCCACGTACCTGCATTGTTTACCAAGACATCAACAATAGGAAATTGTTGTTGAACAGCCGTAGCAAATTCTTTGACCGACTGTAAAGACGCAAAATCCCCTTTGAAACAATAAATTTTTTCGTTTTGACTTTTTTGCACTATTTCTTGACGCACCGCCTCACCTTTTTGCAAATCTCTGGCATTAAAGACTACGGTAGCCCCCGTTTTGGCAATTTCAACGGCTGCAATTTTGCCTATGCCCGAAGTTGCCCCTGTGATGATGAATGTTTTATTCATGTGAAATCAAACCTATTTTATTGCCTTCGCTGTCAATGATAATAGCCGAAAAACCAAATTTGCCCAAATTCAAACGAGGAACAAGGACTTTTCCGCCTGCTTTTTCTACTTTATCTACTGCATCTTGCAACTTACCAAAAGCATTGAGGTAAATGACACCGCCGTCTGTCGTTGGTTTCAAATCGGGACGTACTACAATAGAACCGCCTACGGCTTCGCCTGTATTAAAAGACACATCAAAAAGGACTAATTCGCCATTGCCAAAAGTTCCTTTGCGTACTTTTCCGTTCAAAACGGTATGATAAAAATTGAAAGCCCTTTCCAAATCTAAGGCAGGAATTTCAAACCAATTTACTGCGTGCATATTGTTGTTGGTTTTAATAAATTACTTCATTTTCAAATTCGCCTGCTTTTTGCTCAAACAAACGCCAATACTGTTCGGCAATTTTATCGGGGCTGTACTTCGCATCTTGTGGGTTCACATAACCGCAAACCGTCAGTTGGGCTATGTGTACGTGAGTGCCTTCGGCTTTTTTTGCCAATGCCTGCACCAAATTTCGCAAACCCGCCTTGCCAATACTCAAAGAAGTCCATTGAGGGTCGCCACCCAAGGCAAAACCGCCACCTGTGAAGAAAATTTTACCTTTATTTTCTTTCAAACAAAACGGCAACACCAATTTTGCCAAATGGAAAGCACCGCCCACATTTACATTAAATTGTGTGCTAATGATTGCCCAATCTTGTTCCAAAATATCTTTGACACTAACGGCGGCTGCATTGTAAAGTATCATGTCGGCATGACCAAAAGCATCACGAATTTTGAATAAAGCCGTTTTCAAAGAATTTTCGTCTGCCACATCTGCCACTGCATACGTAGCTGTAATGCCTTCATTGGCTAATTTTTGGACTTGTGCCTGCAATTTGTCTTCGGTTCGGGCAATGAGGGCAATGGTATAACCTTTTTTGCCAAACAAACGGGCAACACCATCACTAATGCCTGTACCTGCCCCTATAATTGTGATTAATGCCATAGTTTTTTAGTTTTTTTACCGCAAATTCAGTTAGTTTTTCCTTGTTTTCTAAGTGTTCTTGTGGCGAGTTTTTTTACCACAAGGACACAAGTTCACTTATTTTTACTTGTGTTCTAAGTGTTCCTGTGGTGAGTTTTTTACCACAAGGACACAAGTTCACTAAAGGTTTTCTTGTATCCTTAGTGTTCTTGTGGTTAAAAATTTAGTATTTTATTTGATAAGCTAAACCAAAAGTCAAAATACTATCTTCTTGTTTCTGCCGAATAGCTACGATACTTTCACTAGTATAAATGTAATTGGTCGTAAAACTAAAACCTTTGTACAAAGGAATATCTGCCCCAATTTCTGCTTGCCAACGCAAATTATCTATTTGATTAACAGAAGGTTGTACGTAACAATCATAATGCAAAATCAATTTGTTATTCAGTAAAGAATGTTTGCCAAACAACCACAAAGTAGCTCGCCAAGTGCTAATTTGGGTTTGCCCGTTGTATTCAGTTTTGTTGAAAGTAATTGTATTAAAATTAGTTTTTTCATAAATACCCGATATTGCCAACTTGATTAAATTACTTTTTTGGCGAAGCACCTGCCAAGTAGCCCCAGCCCCTACAAAATATCTTAAGTCAATTTGTCTGCGGAAATTGGTTGCAATAAAAGCTATAGCAAATGGATAAACTCTTGCCTGTGGATTGTAGTATAAAAAGTTTCTGCTAAATAAATCTTCGTCTGCTCTGCGGTTAAAAAACTCTTGGTACAAATACGAATTTTGAGATTTAAAAACTAATTTTTTATGAATTGCCGTTGAAAAATCTAATTTTCCTCTTAGTGTAAACATTTCTACATTTCCCGTCTGCCATGCCCCTGTAGTGCTTAATCGGCTTTGTAGGCGTAAGGTATCACTTTCGTTTACTTGGGCAAAGGCTAAAAGTGGTAGAAAAATAGCTATGAATAAAAATACATTTCTCATATAAATATAATTTTTGTATTTACGAATCATGTAAATCCTAAGGGTTTTCGAAACCCTTAGGATTTGGATAGTTGCTTTATACGCCCAACGCCTCAATCATCAATTTAGCTGCTGCTGCCCCCGAAAACTGTTGCTGTCCTGTAATCAAATTGCCATCACGTACTGCAAAAGCCTTGAACAAACCGCCATTTACGTAGTTGGTGTTTGGTATTTTGCGGGCTTCTTCTTCAATCCAAAACGGTTGAATTTTCATGCCTACAAAGCTGTCTGCAAACTTTTCTTCTGCATCTGCAAAACCTGTCCAAGTTTTACCTTCTGCCAAAAGTTTGCCGTCAGAAGTTCTGACTTTTAACAACACACAAGTAGCATGACATACGATACCTACAGCTTTTTTAGCTTCGTAAAAATCTGCTACCAATTTGTGCAATTTGCTATTGTTGATGAATGTAACCATTGGGCTTTGTCCGCCAGCTAAGAAGATGCCATCATAGTCGGCTACGTTGAGTTTGTCAATAGAAGGGGTATTTTCTAATAAAGCTGCGTGTTTGGGCGACTTTTTGAAACCCAAAGACAAAATATCGTGGGCAGAGTAGCCACTTGCGTCTTCAGGGTCAGAGTAACCATCTGCCACCAATTTGCCACCATCAGGCGAATAAATATCTACTTGGTAGCCTTTTTCTACAAATTCCCAATAAGGGTGTGTAACTTCTGCCCACCAAAAACCAATGCCCCATTGGGTAGTAGGAGAAACTGCGGGATTTGCCACTACCAAAGCTATGCGTTTGGGTTTGTCGGCGTTTAAAAGGTTTAATGATGCACTCATGGTTAGTTTTGTATAAATGGTTGTTATAATTATTTATACAAAACTAACGCAATGTACCCCTTATTAGCAATAGTATAACCAAAAAGTGCGGTACACACTTTTTAGAAAGTAATTGATAATCAATATATTAAAATTTATATTTTATCTTAGGCGGACTGACTAAACATTTTTGAGGTATTGTTTACTTGTAGTTGTTGGTTTTTGTTTTGTAGGCGTGCATCTAAACACACACAAATATTCCGCAAAAATTTCTTGCCCAAAGGAGTAACTTTAATGCTGTTGTGCATCAAATTAACCAAACCATCTGCCTCTAACTCTTTCAATAGACTTAAGCCTTGAGCCAAAAACGGTGTAAAAAATTCTTCTGAATACCACGAAGTTTGTCCGTTGCACATCAAATTTAAGATATGTTGTTGGATAATCTTGTCTTCAGCTGTCAATAAATGTCCTTTTTGAATAGGAAAATGCCCTTTACCTACTATTTCTTGGTATTCTTCTACTTCTCGTACATTTTGCCCAAAACTACAACCCAAATCACTAATGCTTGAGCAACCTAAACCAATTAAGATATTGGTATTTTGCTCGGTGTAACCCATGAAATTGCGGTGTAATGTGCCTCTTTTCGCTGCCAACGCCAAACCGTCTGCTGCTAAAGCAAAATGGTCAAAACCAATTTCTTCGTAACCCATGCCCACCAAAGCATTTTTGCCTAATTCATACAAAGCCCTTTTTTCCTCTGCCTTTGGCAAATCTTCTTCGGTATAACGGCGTTGGGCTGCACTTTTCCAAGGTACGTGAGCATAACTATAAAAAGCTATACGGTCTGGGTTCAAAATTTGTATTTTTTCTATGGTATTGCTCACACTTTCTTTGGTTTGCAAAGGCAAACCATAAATAATATCTATGTTTACAGAGGTATAACCTATTTTTCGGGCTGTTTCGATAATGTATTGCGTTTGTTCAAAAGTTTGGTGGCGATTAATAATAAATTGCACTTGGGGGTCAAAATCTTGTACGCCTACACTCAAACGTCTAAATCCCCAATCATACAACACTTGCAAATGTTCTTCTGTAGTGGTGTTGGGGTGAACTTCTACACTAAACTCTCTTTGTGGCGAAATATTCACTGAAGCAAAGAGGTTTTCTAACAGAAAATTGAGGTTTTCAGGTGAAAAAAACGTAGGTGTGCCACCGCCCAAATGCAACTCACTTATTGTTGGCTTGACTTTCAATAAGTTGCGGTACAACTGCCATTCTTGCAACAAAGCCTTGATATAAGGACTTTCTACTTGGTGGTTTTTCGTAATTCTTTTATTACAAGCACAATACGTGCATAAACTTTCGCAAAAAGGCAAATGCAAGTACAAACTAATTGGCTCGTCAAGATTTTTTTCAAAGGCTTGTTGAATTTTCTTTTTCCAAATAGTTTCATTCAGTTGTTCTTCTTCCCAAAACGGTACTGTGGGATAACTAGTGTAGCGTGGCGTAGGCACATCATACTTTTTGACTAACTCGTGATAAGTAGGTTTCATAGTTCTTTTTTGTAGGCAATTTACAAGCAACTATAGACCTAAAAAATGACTTTTGTCAATGTCTGGAGTGATAAAACACCAATTTATGGCGTTTTAAGAGGTTTTTAACTGCTCGTGTCCCCAAACCACATGGTAATCATCAAAAGTATGGTAGTATAATTGTAAATCATGGGCAATAGTTGTGTTTCTAATTTCGCCCAACCAAGCCTTTTCTAAGGGGACAATTTTGAGATGTGCTTTAAAATCCAAACCTCTTTTGCCGTACCATTTATACAAAGTTTCTTTGCCACACCACACCAAAGTTTGCGTTTCGGCAGAAGTAGCCCACGCCAATTCTTCGGCATGAAATACTCTTGGGGCTATGCGTTGAATTTTGGTTTGTTGCTTTTCTATGTCTATCCCCAAAGGCAAGTGTGCGTGTACTGCCACCGCCACAAACGGAAAAGAGTGTGAAAGACTTAGTTGTAAAAATTGATTGACACATTGGGGCTTACCAAATTCGTCTTTTGTCATAGCTACCAACGGACTGCCTACTTCTACAGCTAATTGCTGTAAAGCAACTCTACTCGCCAGCCACTCTAATTGTTGTTGCACAATAGTTTTGTCCTTGTATTCAGGGTTTGCCAACCAATGTATAGGTAATTGTAGTTGTAATTCCTCTATGGTTTCGGTAATTTTCCATACGCCCATGATGCCTTTATCAGCAAACTTTTGATAGTGTATAAAAGACATAGTGAAACTTTTGATTATTTTTGACGTGAATGTAAGGAAAAAACGTAATATTTTACGAATTTGCAAATGTACCACCAAAATATGCACTCTATTTGCTTTATTTAAATTAAACCATCTAGGGTTTCATGTTTTTGTAATTTTGCCAATATTTTTGGTTTCAAATAAATTCAAAATTAAACTTCCTTGATTAATTTTGATAGCATACACAAATCTGGTGGTTTGTTTCATTTACATTTCCTAATTTACTGAATCACAAACTTTCATAAACTATGACTAAATGGCTATTGAGCCTCTGTATGCTTGGACTATCAACAGGTGTCTTTGCCCAAAACTGGGCAGACCTGAACAAGCAGGGGCAAGAGTTGATGAAAAAAAGTAGCTTTAAAGAGGCTGCAACAGTCTATGAAAAAGCCCTAACAGCTGCCGAAAAACAGTTTGGCAATACACATGATAATTACCAACAAACCTTAATGAGTTTGGGGGATTCGTATGACGGATTCAAGGCGTATGACAAAGCTCGTAATTGCTATTTACAAGTAGTGCAACTGAAAAAAGACCTCAAAAAAGACAATAGTGTGGATTATGCAAATGTTCTCAACTTAGTTGCAAAATCCTATGCTAACAGCAAAGACATGTTAAATGCAGAGGTTTATTATACAGAGTGTTTGACAGCTCGTAAGAAAATACAAAAAGAATCTCACCCAGATTATATTCGTACTCGTTTCCAATTAGCCAAAATGTATAAAGATGCGAATCGTTTGGACAAAGCAGAATTTGAATACAACGCAATTTTACAACCAGCCAAAGATATTTTAGGGGCTAAAAATCCTGAATACGCAGAAATTTTGGCAGATATTGGTGATATTTCTTTTGCTCGTAAAAAATATGACAAAGCTATAGAACAATATGAACAATATATTGCTGTAACTAAAGGGTTGGCAGGAAAAGTTACAGACAAAGACCTTTACCCTGTGTATCTCAATTTAGGAGATGCTTACCGTTTCTCTAAAAATTATGACAAAGCTGTTATCAACTATAATGAATCTTTAAAAATAGCTGAGGGAGACGTAGAAGATACCCAGTTACTAGATAATTATTCAACCATTACAGGCTACTTTAATGAAATGGACAAGGAAGCTGAGGCTGAAAAGTTATTGGAGAAAAAACGGGAATTGATTAAAAAAACCAAAGGCAACCGTAGTATTGAGTATATTCAAAACTCAATAGATTTATCACAAGTATATATTCGTAGTAATCAACTTCCTAAAGCCAAAGAAAAGTTAGAACATGCTTTGGAGGCTTGTAAAGAAATGGGCAAAGACAAAGACCCTATTTATGCGGTAATTTTAGACCAATTAGGTAAGGTAGCCGAGAAAGAAAATAAAAGGACAGATGCAGAAAACTTTTATATCCAAGCCTTAGAACAACGCAAAGTGAGTTTGAAAGGCAAAGAAAATGAATTAGCTAAATCTATGGATAGTTTAGCATTCTTTTACCAATATGACTCAAAGTATAGCAAAGCTGATTCAGTGTTTAAAGCCTCAATGGAAATTCGCAAGAAAAACCCTGGTGTAAAACACCCTGATTATGCGTCTTCATTAGATAATATCGGTAAATTGTTGATTTTACAAGATAAGTTTAAAGATGGTGAAAATTTATTGAAACAAGCCTCTCAAATTTATTTTGCTTATTATGGAGGTAGAAGCAATGAATATGCAACAAACCAACTACAAATGGCAGAAATTTACCGCAATGTAAAAAACTACCCCGAAGCCTTGAAATTATACCGCAAAGTATTGGATTTGTTGAATAAAAATGATACAAAGTACACAGAAGTTCAACAGCACATCGCTACACTCACAGAAGAAATGAATAAAAAGTAATTCTTTATTTACAAAAAAAACTCTACTGTCATATAGTAGAGTTTTTTTATTTGTAAAATATAGCTTAGTTGGTTAAATTTTCCATTTCCAATTCAGCTGCATCTTTCAATGAGCTTGCTGCGGCTGAATAAAATGCTGATTTAGCTTTTGCCTTATCATTTAATTTTTTGTAACACAACCCTAGTAAAAAGTTAAAATCGGCTTTTTGTGCATCATCTGGTACAGCTTTAAGAGTCGCATTAATACCATTGATACAACCTTGAAAATCTCCTCTACGATAAAAAGCTAAATATTTAGTAAATAAGGCGTTATGGTCATCTGCTTTCAATTCTAATGATTTTTCTACAGTAGTAATACAAGCATCAAACTGTCCTAACTCCAACTGCATATCTGCAATCTTATCGTATAAATCTATTTTTTTCATTACATTCTTCTCATGTGTTACCGCAGACTCTAAGTGTGTAATTGTAGATTTGTGGTCATTGTTGCGTTTAGACAACTGAGCCATTAATACGTGAGCTAATGGATAACCTTGCTGAATTTTTACAGCTTTTTCTACATATTGCTTGCTCAATGCGTTTTCATGGAATTTAAAATAGGCAAGAGCCAAAGAACAGAAGTATTTGGGTGTAAACTTTTCAACTTTTGAGGCATAAGAAGTTACGTTAATTTTCTTAAAAGTAGCATCTGCATCTTGAAAAGCCTCTAAATGAAAGTACGCATAGCCCAATTCATAATAAAACTTGGCTGCGTCATCAGGTTTCATAGAAGGAATATGTGAATTAATCGCAATGATAGCCTCTTTCGCATCATTATATTTGCCCAAAATGTTACTTAATTTCGCATAGTAATAAATCACATTGTCGTTATTAGGAGCTACATCTTTTGCTTCTTTGATATTCTCAAAAGCTGCACTAATATTTTTTTCTTTGATGTATTTGTTCATAATGAACATTTTGTAGTCCACTCTCTTTGCCACATCTTTTTCATATTTAAACGCCAAATCATAATACCGACAGGCTTCAGTCATTTTGTTGCCATTTTTTGCAATATCTGCCATCAGTAAATAACCATCAACAAAATCTTCCTTGTGCTTAATGGCTGTACCTAATGTTTGCATGGCTGCATCATCTTGACGCAGTTTATATTCACATTGAGCCTTAGCATATAAGTATTGATGATTAGTAGGTTCTTTTTGCAGAGCATTATTAAATTCTTTAATGGCTGCATCAAATTTATTGGCTCGTCTTAGGTTTTCACCATTTACGTAAAAAGTAAGCCCTTGATGTTGTGCAACAAGGCTATATGACCAACAAAACAAGAAAATGTATAGTATTTTTTTCATAAAACGGTTTACTTTATGTAAGAATAATTAGAGAAAAATCAGACATTAATTACCTTAAAAGTACGTAATAATTACGTAATAAATAGCAAATAGTTTACACTATTTACAAGTTTACAAATATTATGCTTTTATGCAAGATTATGAAACAAAACTAATAATAAAATATTAAAGAGAAATTAGGAACTAAATAGCAGGTTGTCGAGTTATGTTTAAGTATTTCTCAAAAAATATTATTTTCATCAATTATCTCAAATCTTATGGGAAAAGCATTAGTGATTAACGAAGAAAACTTTGAAAGCATCATCAATACTGATAAACCTGTATTAATTGACTTTTGGGCAGAGTGGTGTGGTCCTTGTCAAATGATAGGTCCTGTGGTAGAACAGTTAGCAGGAGAGTTAGACGGTCAGGCTATCATCGGCAAAGTAGATGTAGATACAAACCCTAATTTGTCTGTTGAGTTTGGTATCCGCAGTATTCCTGCTCTTATGGTACTCAAAAACGGTAAAGTAGTAGAAAAAATGATAGGTGTGCAGCCAAAAGCTGAATTAGAAAAACGCATCAAAGCTCATTTGTAGTAGATAATCAACAATCAACCCAACTGTTTCTAAAATAGTTGGGTTATTGTTTCCTCTTATTTTCAACAATTAGTCTATCACAGGGCAACGTTTGAAAGGCTTAGTTTCATCAAATAACTTGCGGTAGGTAATATGAGTTTTGTAAATAGCACCACCTACCCACTCTGCAACTTTCATCATTTTGGGGTTAAAATCTCCTATCCACTTCATCTCCATCGTAATATAAGGGTATTTTGGCGTGTGTGCTACCCACGAATAGGCTTTCACAATAGCCATTTCCACGCCTTTACCTTGATGCTCTGGTACTACGCCAAAAACTACTCCTACTATACGGTTAAATTTTTTGAACAATTTGTAGTATGCAAACCGCATCATTCCCAACACATTCATTTTACCGTTAAGATGCTTCAAGACTTGATTGGCATCTAAAATTTGGACATAAAACGCAATAGGTTCATTGTTATAGTAGGCAAACCAAATGATTTTTTCATCAATCACAGGTTTCATCAACTTAAACAAATTTTTTACTTGTTCCAATGTCAGTTCCGTTACGCCTGCGTGTTTTCCCCATGCTTTATTGTAAATTGTGCAGAAATCTTGTGCGTATTGGTCTAATTTACCTAACTCTAAGTGCCTGAAACTAAAACCTTCTGTATCAATGATTTTTTGCCCTCTTGCCTCCATACGTGGGTGCATAGGTTCTGCCAATGTCCGTCTGTAGGTGTATTGTTTAAAATACTCCTGAAAACCATACGCCTTGAATAAATCATTGTAGTAGGCAGGGTTGTAATTCATTGTGTAAACAGGTTCGTGGAAACCGTCTGCCAAACACCCCCACCAAGAATCCCTTGAACCAAAATTAATAGGTCCGTCCATTGCCTCCATGCCTTGTACTTGTAGCCAATGTTTACAAGTATCAAATAATAGAAAGGCTGCCGTTTGGTCATTGATACACTCGAAGAACCCCATACCGCCTGTAGGTTGGTCGTTATCTTTGTGTACTGCCTCTTGGTCTATAAAAGCTGCTACCCGACCAATAGTTTCTCCGTTTTCGTTCTGTAGTATCCAACGGGTACATACGCCGTGATTGAAAAACTTGTTCTTCTTCGGATTAAAAACATTTTCAATGTCATTGTTCAATGGGCGTATCCAATTTGTATCCCCTTTATATATTTTGGTAGGTAAGTTCAAAAACTCTTTGATATGTTGCTTTTGAGTAACTTCTATGATTTTCATGTTAAAAGATGTCCTAAATTAATTATTTGCAAAGTTGGAAACATTTACGAGTCTTAAATATACAAAACCTTTTTTATTTCTTAACTAACTTATTGTCTGCACTACATTGCTAACATATAACTCATACGTACTAAAAAAGGTGACTTAAGTCATCTTTTTTAGTGTGTAAAATCACCAATGGTAATAGTTGAAGTCATCTTTTTTCTATCATTAATTGCTCACCTTTGTAATGTCAAGTATGACACATCACACCTAAAAAACTTGAAATAGTAAATCTTAAACCTCAAATCATCATGGAAACAATAGAAAAAAACGCAAAACCCACAGCTGCTACAGACTTAGCTTTTAATGCTACTGTAGGTGTTTATACTTCACACAAAGAAGCCTTACACGCTGTCCATACATTATTGGAAAATGGTTATAGCAAAGAATCTATCTCCATAGTAGGTAAAAACAACTTTGTAGAAGAAGTAAAAGGTACTTACAATTGGGGAGATGCAGCCGAAGAGGGCATGAAAGTAGGCGGTGTAGCTGGTGGTGTCTTAGGAGCATTGGCAGGTTTAGGCTTAATTGCCATTCCGGGTTTGGGCTTAGTTGCCACAGGCGGTATTATGGGAGCAATGATATTAAGTGCTTTAACAATGGAAGGTGTAGCATTGGGTAGTATTGGTGGAGGTGCTTTAGGTACTTTGTTGGGCAATCGTTTAGGAGCTGAAGGAGTAGTGGAATATGAAAGACACATAGATGGTGGCAAATATATGGTCATTGTGCATACCACTGCTGATAATGCAAAAGCTGCCAAACAGTTACTACATGAGCAAACAGAACACGAACAAGTAGAAAGCCATTAACATAAGATAGAAAGTAATTTGTAGAATTTTACCAATTACTTTCTATTTACCTAAAATACTTGATTTTCTATACTAACAAACTTTCTATACTAACATCAAACTAATTTTACACTTAGTAACTAAACTAACAACAAACTTACTTTCTATAACTACTACTTACCATCAATCACAACGACTATGAAAACTGTTAATTATGCTCCTGCTGCCTATTTACCTAATGCAACTTCTGAAGGTTTGCATATTCATTCAAAATCTTGGTTGCAGTCATTGACAATGTGGCAAGACGAAATTCGTTTTTTCAATAGTTTATTGAAAAAAACTACCCCACACCAATATCACACACAAGAAGACAGTAAAGAAAAGGTAGCTGTTTTAGAACACTTAGTTCGTTTAGAAAACCAATTAGTGGCTAATCTCAAAAATGATATTATACAACACGAAAAAGAATTGGCTGCACTACTACAACGTGAACGTATTTTTGGCGAAGCTGAAGAATTGAAATTATACAAAGAAAAACACCAACGCCTTTATGAAGAAGTACAAAACTTTGATGTGGCGTTTCAAGAACTGAAATTCCTTATTTATGAATTTCAGAAATAACAAAATTATATTCCCTTGATTTACAAAGGTTTCAAGTCCTTTGTAATTTGAGGTTCAGGGTGATGTTGTGCCACAAGTCTATGACTTTGTGGCACACTTCATGGCTTTAGTAACAGTCCTCACCAGCAAATTCATAGAAAAACTAAGTGATTGTAACTTTTTGTCGTAAAAAATTGATAAATTGGCATTTTATCAAACACCTAATCATATTTAATCAATGAGATTTGTTCAATCCTTTGCTTTTTTACTAGCAGGTTTATTGAGTTGCCACAATAATTCTCCTCAACAACAGCCCTCAAAAGACTTTATACCGCAAGCTATTTTCTCTAACCAAATTTCACAAGGAATACTAAAAAATAATGATATTACAGAGGCATCTGGTTTAGCTGCGAGCCGAAACTATGTGGGTGGTTTATGGACACACAATGACAGCGGCGGCGAAAGTGCAGTATTTTTAGTAGGAGCAAAAGGCGAAAATATAGCAAAGTTTACCTTAGAAGGCGTAGCCAATATAGATTGGGAAGAAATAGATATTTGCCCATTTCAAAGTATTCCCTATATTTATATAGCAGACATCGGGGATAATAGCAAAACTCGCAGCCATTGTACTATTTACCGTTTCGCAGAACCTAAAATTACAGGCACACTACCCAATATGGGTACTATTAAACAAATAGACAAAATTCGTTTTCAATACAATGATGGTAGCAGAGATGCCGAAACCGTAATGATAGACCCTAACACGCAAGATATTTATGTTGTAAGCAAAAGAGAGGATAAAAATAGATTATACATTATCAAGTATCCTTACTCTTTAACAGACATTAATATAGCCCAATACGTTACTTCCTTTCCATTTATACTAAGTACCGCAGGAGATATTTCGCCTTCTGGTAATGAAGTTTTGATAAAAAACTATGCAAATATCTTTTACTGGAAACGACAAAACAATGAAAGTTTAGTGGAAACTCTGAAACGCACACCTATCGCCTTGCCTTATACACCAGAACCACAAGGTGAGGCTATTGCATGGAAATTAGATGAAACAGGTTATTATACCCTTAGCGAAAAACAAGACGATAAGCCCGTGGATTTGTATTTTTACAAACGGAACTAAGCTAATAATTTCTGATAACCTAACAATAAAATGGCAGCAATAGCCACTAACACACCTATTTTATTGAATAGGTGTAGTTTTTCCTTGAAAAGTAACACTGATATAAAAGCTGAAACAATAATAATACAAATATTATTGACAGGGAAAACAAAAGCACCATTGTTATTAAAGGCTTCTAAAGATTTTAATAAGAAATAAATAGAAAAATAATTTGGTACACCCAAAACAATACCCCCTACCACACTTCTCCATGTCAAAACTTTGCCTCTTGAAAGTTGAATAAAAATACCAATTAGCCCAATGAAAGCTGCTGTAGCAAATAAACCAATCGGAAAAACAGGCATTTCTTGTGCTTGTAACAAATGTAAATTGGCATAGTTCAAAGAAGTTTCTATCACACCACTCAATGCAAAAATACTTAGAGGCAACACTATTCTTGCTAAACCAGAAACATAAACCATACCCTCTTCTTGTTGTACTTTGGGAGAATAAGAACTCAAACCTACCGCCACCAATGCCATTAGCAAACCTAAAAAATTGAGTTTATCAAAATCTTTGGCTACCTCTGCAAAAAACAATAAATTGATGCCAACAGGTATAACCATCGACATTTTACTAGCTAAAGAAGCTATAGTCATGCCTACTTTCTGTGTGGTAAGCCCCATCAAATAAAAGGTACTAATAAATGTTCCTCCTAAAAACAACGCCAACCACCACCAATTTTGAGGTTGTATAGTTGTCCATGCCTCTGTCCCAACAAACAACATACCTGTAACTACACATACCAAATAGTTAATAGCTATAGCATGGAACGTATCAACTTGATAACGTTGGAAATAACGAAAAGTAATAAATAATGAAACAGAGCAGCCTATTGAAAGTAATAAGTAGAACATAAAATCACTAATTGGTATTTTGTATTGTGAAAATTCAACTAAAAACAAATGACATCTTGATTAAGATGTCATGTTTGGTACTATAAATATTTTACAACCCCCATTTTGCAGAATTTATCAATTCGTTGATTTATTCGTTCTTCTGGCGAAAGTTGAGCAAGTTCATGATAGATTTTCATAATAGTATCTTTCACTGTACTTGCTATTTTTGGAATATCTGTATGCGCACCACCTGTAGGTTCTTTGATAATACCATCAACTAAATTCAACCGTTGCATATCCATAGCCGTTAGTTTTAAGGCTTCTGCTGCTTGTTCTTTATACTCCCAACTTCTCCATAAAATAGAAGAACAAGATTCTGGCGAAATTACAGAATACCAAGTATTTTCCAACATTAATACTCTATCACCTATTGCAATACCTAAAGCACCACCAGAAGCTCCCTCTCCAATGATTATACAAATTACAGGTACTTTTAGCATGAACATCTCTTTTAAGTTGCGAGCAATAGCCTCTCCTTGTCCACGTTCTTCAGCCTCAATACCCGGAAATGCACCCGGTGTATCTATAAAAGTGATAATAGGCTTATCAAATTTTTCAGCTAATTTCATTAATCGCAAAGCCTTACGATAACCTTCTGGGTTAGGCATACCAAAGTTTCTATACTGCCTTTGTTTAGTATTGCGTCCTTTTTGCTGCCCAATAATCATAAAAGTTTTACCTTCTATACTAGCAAAACCGCCTATCATAGCTTTATCATCTCCTACATTTCTATCCCCATGCAATTCAATGAAATCAGAAGTGATATGCTCAATATAATCTAAAGTATAAGGTCTTTCTGCATGACGAGAAAGCTGTACTCTTTGCCAACGAGTCAGGTTATTATATGTTTCTATTTTTAGGGCTTCAATCTTGCCTTCTAATAGTTTTACTGCCTCATCAACATTCATATTGTTTTCAGCAGCCATTTTTTTCATTTCTGCAAGTTTAGCCTCTAATTCAACTATGGGTTTCTCAAAGTCCAAGAGCATATTGTCAGTTTAACTGTTCTAAAAATCACTACTTTGTAATGAACTACTCACAAAAATAAAAAGGCTTTTTGAAAAGCCTTTCTACTAAGCATTATTTTTTTATGATTGAGGAATTGCCGATACAATTTCGTTTTCAGATTCTCCAACTTGTCCAGATTTCATCATGCCTTCATAATGTTTCATCAACAAGTAACTTTCTATCCTTTGCAAAGTATCTAAAACTACGCCCACCATGATAAGTAAAGAAGTACCACCATAGAACTGAGCTAATTCAGATGTAATACCTGCCAAAGCTGCAAAAGCTGGAAGAATAGCTATTAAAGATAAGAACAATGCACCAGGTAGAGTAATTCTATCTATTACACCACCAATATATTCTGCGGTAGGCTCACCAGGTTCAACACCAGGAATAAAACCACCATTACGTTGCATTTCATCAGAAATTTGGCGAGGGTTTACTGTAATAGCTGTGTAAAAATAAGTAAACAAAATAATCAATACGCAAACTAATACATTATACTGCCAAGAAGTAAAATCAGAAAACTTAGTGTAAATATATACAGCTACATCACTTGTATCTGCAAATGCTGATGCCAATAAAGAAGGAATGAACATCAAAGATTGAGCAAAGATAATAGGCATTACCCCTGCTGTTGTAATTTTCAATGGTAAATAAGAACGTTGTCCTGTAGAAGCCAAAGCCTTATTACGAGAACCTTTACCAATTACTTGTTTAGCATATTGGATTGGAATACGTCTTACTGCTTGAGTAATCAATACGACACCCATTACAACAAAGAATAAAGCTATTAACTCAATCAAGAATAACAACATTCCGTTGCCACCCTTAGAAGCCCCCTCTGAAATTAATGCAAATGGCAAACGAGAAACGATACCAATCATAATAATCATAGAGATACCATTTCCAATACCTCTATCTTCTATTCTTTCTCCTAACCACATACAAAACATTGTACCTGTCGTTAAGATAACCATTGCAGAAGTTGTAAAGAACCAACGGTCTATTACAATTGCATCAGTAGGAATAGTGCCAGCCACATAAGCAGAGCCTTGTGCTAAAGCAATTAATATAGTAAGGACACGAGTAAATTGGTTCATTTTCTTTCTGCCAGACTCTCCTTCCATTTGCATACGTCTGAAGTGCGGAAATGCAATTGTCAATAATTGCACTACGATAGACGCAGAGATGTAAGGCATAATGCCTAATGCAAAAATAGATGCACGAGAAAAAGCACCGCCAGAAAACGCATTTAATAAGCCCAACAATCCTTGCTGTGCATTACTATTGGCTAACTGAGCAGGGTCTAATCCCGGCAATACGACATAAGAACCTACTCTAAAAACCAACAACAAAAACAAGGTGTTGATGATTTTAGTGCGAAGTTCTTCTATCTCAAAAATATTTTTTATTGTTGTAATGAACTTTTTCATATCCTGAACGAAGTAAAAATAGAGTACGATTTTTCAACCGTACTCACAAAATTAGTCTTTTTTTGACAATAGCACAACTTTGCCACCAGCTTTTTCTATGGCTTCTTTCGCAGAAGTTGAGAATGCGTGTGCGTGTACCTCGATAGCAGACTTTAATTCGCCTCTACCCAATACTTTTACTAAATCTTTCTTATTCGCCAAACTATGATTTAACAATACTTCAAGTGTAAAAGTCTTTGTGCCTTTTTCAGCAAGAGCTTGTAAAACATCAAGGTTAATTGGCTGATAAGCCACATGGAATGGGTTTTTGAAACCAAACTTAGGCACACGTCTTTGCAAAGGCATTTGACCACCCTCGAAGCCGATTTTGTGGCTGTAACCAGAACGTGACTTTGCACCTTTGTGACCTCTTGTAGATGTGCCACCCCAACCAGAACCTTCACCGCGTCCAAGACGTTTATTAGGCTTAGATGCACCTCCAGCGGCAGGTTTTAATGTATGCAGTTTCATTATAGCTATATTTTTTTGTTCCAAAATAAACTATGTAACAGAGATTACTCTGATACTTTCACTAAATGAGCAACTTTACGTACCATGCCAAGAATCTGTGGAGTTGCTTCATGTTCTACAGTTCTGTTAATTTTGCCTAAACCTAAGGCTACAATCGTAGCTTTTTGGTCTTGTGGTCTTTTAATGGTACTTCTAACTTGTGTAATTTTTATCTTTGCCATGATGATTAGCCGTTAAATACTTTTGACAATTTTACACCACGTTGTTGAGCTACAGCCAATGGGTCTCTCATTCTTACCAACGCATCTATTGTAGCTTTCACTACGTTATGAGGGTTAGACGAGCCTTTAGACTTCGCCAATACGTCTGTAATACCCGCAGACTCTAATACAGCACGCATTGCACCACCCGCAATTACACCTGTACCTGGTGCAGCAGGACGCAACAATACAAAACCGCCACAGAACTTGCCTTCCATCTCATGAGGAACAGTACCCTTCAAAATAGGCACTTTTACCAAGTTCTTCTTAGCATCTTCTATGCCTTTCGCAATAGCGTCAGTAACTTCGTTAGCTTTACCTAAGCCTTGTCCTACAACACCTTTGCCATCACCTACGACAACAATAGCTGCAAAACTGAATCTACGACCACCTTTTACTACTTTTGCAACACGTTTAACAGCTACTACTTTCTCTTTCAATTCAATTTCGCTAGCTCTAACGGTTTTTACATTTATTTGTGACATATTGATATTTCGTTGTTTCTGTGATTAAAACGAGGGTGAAGTATTAGAAATCTAAACCGCCTTCTCTTGCTCCCTCTGCTAATGCTTTAATTTTGCCATGATACAAGTAACCATTACGGTCAAATGCCACTTTTGTAATGCCTGCTTGCAAAGCCTTTTCAGCAATTTTTTTACCTACTTCCTTAGAGGTAGTAATATTTGCGTTCATTACCTTACCCAACTCTTTAGAAGATGCACTTACTAAAGTGTTTCCTTTCGTATCATCAATGATTTGTGCGTAGATACCAGTGTTACTTCTGAAAACAGATAAACGAGGTCTTTCTGTTGTACCAGTCAGTCTTCTACGGATACGATTTTTTATTTTAACTCTTCTATCAGATTTAATAGTTGCCATTGTTCAAAATATTTTGAAAGTTTTGTTATTGATTTTTGTATCTTGGTACTGTGTACCAAGATACAAAACCGCCAATAACTACTAAATATATTATTTCTTAGATGCAGATTTACCAGCTTTACGGCGGATAGTTTCACCCACAAAACGAACACCTTTGCCTTTGTATGGCTCAACTTTACGAAGTGAACGAATTTTAGAAGCTACAAACCCGATTAATTGCTTGTCAATACCTGTCAAACTAACTGTTGGATTCTTACCTTTTGGCATTTCGGCAGCAACTTTTAACTCAGAAGGAATTTCTAAGTAAATACTGTGTGAGTAACCTAAGCTAAGTTCCAATACTTGACCATTAGCAACAGCCTTGTAACCAACACCGACTAATTCCATATCTAACTTATACCCTTCTGTTACACCTACAATCATATTTTGCAACAAAGCTCTATATAAGCCGTGCATAGCCTTATGGCGTTTTTGTTCGGTAGGTCTTTCTACAACAATAGTATTGTCTTCTTGTTTAATAATAATGTCGGCATCAACTTTCTGTGCTAATTCGCCTTTCGGTCCTTTTACTTTCACAGTGTTGTCTGCTCCAACAGTCATCGTAACACCCGCAGGTACTACGATAGGTTTTTTACCAATACGTGACATGATAATAAAGTTTTAGATGTCAGAACTTCGAAACATTCGAAGCCTTAGTTCTCTAAACTGTGAGGTAGTGCCTCCAGCACCACCCACAGGATTGAGGTTAATTTTTTAGTAAACGATACAAAGTACCTCACCGCCTACATTGAGTTGGCGAGCTTCTTTGTCGGTCATTAAACCTTTTGAAGTAGAAACCACTGCTACACCTAAGCCGTTTAATACTGTAGGTATCTCATTAGCTTTTGCGTATTTACGCAAACCCGGTCTACTTACCCTTTCCAAATGCACAATAGCAGGAAGTTTAGTTACAGGGTTGTATTTCAAGGCGATTTTGATGGTAGCTTTGTTACCTTCATTTTGCTCGAACTTATAGCTCAAGATAAAGCCTTTGTCAAACAACACTTTTGTAAGTTCCTTTTTGAGATTTGAAGCAGGTATCTCCACGATTCTGTGGTTTGCTTTGATTGCGTTTCTCAATCTTGTCAGATAGTCTGCTATAGGATCTGTCATGAGTGTCTATATTTTAAACCTTACTGTTCGTAAAGTTGATTTGTCTTTAATGATTTTGAAGAAAAATATCTAACTTAAATGTTAGTGTAAGGTTTGGACTACCAGCTTGATTTTGTTAAACCGGGTATCTTACCTTCGCCTGCCATTAATCTGAACATATTACGGCAGATGCCGAATTTACGCATATATCCTCTTGGTCTTCCCGTTAATTTACAACGGTTACGCAAACGGACTTTTGAAGAGTTACGAGGAAGTTTATCCAAACCTACCCAGTCTCCAGCTGCTTTCAATTCAGCTCTTTTCTTGGCATATTTTGCCACTAATCTTTCACGTTTTCTTTGACGTGCTTTGATAGATTCTTTTGCCATGTTATTTCAATTATTTTTGTTTTTTGAATGGCATTCCTAACAATTTCAGCAACTCTCTTGCTTCTTCGTCAGTTTCGGCAGTTGTAACAAAGGTAATATCCATACCTGTAATTTTGTTCACTTTGTCTATACTGATTTCAGGGAAAATGATTTGCTCTTTTACACCCAAAGTATAGTTGCCTCTACCGTCAAAACCAGTATCACTGATACCTTCGAAATCACGTACACGAGGAAGTGCAATAGAAGTAAGTCTGTCTAAGAATTCGAACATGATGTCGCCTCTTAACGTTACCCTTGCACCGATTGGCATATTTTCACGCAATTTGAAGTTAGAAATAGCTTTCTTAGACTTTGTTGCTACAGCTTTTTGACCTGTAATCATTGTCAATTCTTCTATACCGATTTCAACCTGCTTTTTATCAGCTACTGCTGAGCCAATACCTCTATTGATACAAATTTTAGTCAATCTTGGCACTTGCATAGTAGATTTGTAATTAAACTTCTCTTGCAATGCTTTTGCGACTTCATTTTTATATTTTTCCTTTAATCTTGGTGTAGTAGCCATTGTTATACAACAGTATTAGATTTTTTTGTATATCTTTCCAACTTACCCGTTGTGGCGTTGCGTCTGCGTCCCACACGAGTAGGCTCACCAGTTTTAGGGTCTATCAACATCACATTAGAGATGTGAATACTTGCTTCTTTTTCAATAAAGCCACCCTCTGGCTTCGCTTGTGAAGGTTTTACGGCTTTTTTCACCAGATTTAAACCTTCAATGAATACGCGTTGTTTCTCTTTATCAACTTTTACGATAATGCCTTCTTTGCCTTTTTCGTTGCCAGAAATGACTCTCACTTTATCGCCAGTTTTTACGCGAAACTTCACGTTATGCTTTTTGACAACTTTGTTAGTATGTGCCATAGTTCTTTTTTTTTCTAAAATTAAGTCTATACGCTACAGAACTTCAGGAGCTAACGAAACAATTTTCATAAATTGTTTGTCGCGAAGTTCACGAGCTACGGGTCCGAAAATACGAGTACCACGTGGTTCGTCGTTGGCGTTAAGCAATACTACGGCGTTATCGTCAAAACGGATATATGAACCATCTTTACGGCGAGTTTCTTTGCGAGTTCTTACAACTACTGCTTTAGAAACGCTGCCTTTCTTCATGTTACCTGAAGGAATAGCAGATTTTACCGTTACGACTACTTTATCGCCTATTCTTGCGTACTTCTTACGAGTACCGCCCAGAACACGAATAATAAGGACTTCTTTTGCACCGCTATTATCCGCTACATTACATCTTGATTCTTGCTGTAACATTGTATTTCAAAGTTTTTAGTCTGCCTGAGACGGCTTACTTAGCCTTTTCAAGGATTTCGACTAATCTCCAACATTTGTTTTTGCTCAAAGGACGAGTCTCCATGATTTTCACTAAGTCGCCTTCGTTACAAGTGTTGTTTTCGTCGTGTGCCATGAATTTCGTGGTTTTTTTCATGATTTTACCGTACTTAGGGTGTTTAACACGTCTGTCTACAGCTACGGTGATTGACTTCTGCATTTTATTGCTTACTACCACGCCAATTCTTACTTTTCTTTGATTTCTTTCCATCGTTTTCTTACAGATTTTTACAGGCTCACCTGTTTATTACTTGTTATTGCTTGCTGCGTTTTGTTTTGCTGTAATCGCCGTAAGCATTCTTGCGATGTCTTTTTTCAAATTGCGAACTTGCATTGGATTTTGTAAGGGTGCTATAGCATTGTCAAACTTTAATGACGCTAATTGGCGTTTAGCCTCCACTACTTTCTCTTGCAATTCATCAACTGATAACTTTTCGATGTCTGCGTATTTCATTGTTCTACGAGTTTAATTATTCGGCTACTTCTACATAACGTCTGTTGGTTACAAACTTCGTAACCACTGGCAACTTTTGAGCTGCTAATGCAAGAGCCTGTTTTGCGAGTTCTCTAGGTACACCTACGACTTCGAAAATCACAGTGCCGGGTTTTACAGTAGCTACCCATAATTCAGGAGCACCTTTACCTTTACCCATACGAACCTCTGCAGGCTTACGAGTGAGGGGCTTATCTGGGAAAATACGTATCCAAACTTGACCTTCACGTTTCATAGCACGAGTAACAGCTATACGAGCAGCTTCGATTTGGCGTGCTGTTATCCAGGCTGGTTCCATGGATTTGATACCAAAATCGCCGAAAGACAACTCCGCACCTCTGGTTGCCAAGCCCTTGATTCTTCGCTTTTGCTGTTTTCTGAACTTGGTTCTTTTTGGCTGTAACATTGTATTGCGTAATTTTAAATACTGAAATTCAAGATAACTTGCCTAACAAGAGTTACTACTCTGTTAGAGCATAAAAGATTTCTCCGAAAAACTTTATTGTATTCAGTAAGCAGTTGGAGTAAGGTGTAAATTTATACAATTTACTATCAGCTTTTACAAAAATATAATTTACTGCAACTTATGGACTTATATTCATGTCTAAAATGAGTACAGTATCCAGAGAATAGTTGTTATCGGGCTGCAAAGGTACTACTATTTATTCGCAATGCAAATAATACTATCTTTTTTTTCAAATTATTTTAAAAAATTTTAGCCCATTTTTAGTGGGCTATTAGCTTGAAAAAGAATAGGTTACAAACCTACGTTTTTTATTTGATATAACTACAATTTTTTAAGTTCATTTTTTGAATATTTTTTCTGTTTTCTACCTAAAGAAGACGTTGCTACTTTTTCGTAGTATTTTTTGGCTTCTACTTTTTTGCCCATATCTCTGTATAAGTCGCCTAAGTTGATATACAAGATATGGCGATTAGGGAATCTTTGCAAACATTCTAATAGGAGTTTTTCAGATTTATCATATTGTTTTGTTTTCCAATAGGCAAAGCCCAAATTATTGAGGTATTCGTCTATTTTACCTTCGGCTGCATAACTGCCTTGTTGAATATTTTGGTACAGTTCTTCCCAAATTTTAATGGCTTCTGTGGCTTTATTGTTTTGGAGTAGTTGCAAAGCCTCTGCATTTTTTTTGTTTCGTTCTTTGCCTACTTCGCTGCCTAATGTGTTGGTAGTGCTTGGCGGATTAGCTAAGTTAGTAGCTGTAATTATTTTTCCATCATAATACAAATAGGTTTTACAAGCTACACCGTCGTTAGCAGGGCTGTATGATTGCAACAGGGCTACTTTTGTGCCTTCTACCTTCCAACTTTCAAAAGAACCTAAGCCTCCACAAAATTGATAGTTATAGAATTGCTCTGCCCCTAATACTTTGTTGAGATGTGTCGTATGATTTTGGTCTATTTGGTGTTGTTGGGTATCATAGACAAAAATCTTTGCTACTGTGCCATCTGCGGGGGACATAGACCAATTATCTTTGTCTTCTGTCCGTTCTTTGGAAACGTACACCAATAAATAATGTGATTTGGGCAAAGCAATGACGTGCTTTTGCTGCACTTTTTGATTAGCCACAAAGTCTGTGTAAGGGGCTAAGGTAGTAAAGTTGCTGGGTAGCTGTTCTTGTGCAAAGGCAGTAGTTGCCCACAACAAAGAGATGAACAATGCTACGTATCGGAAATGGGTAGAAAATAGTAAAGACATGAATAAGAAACTTTTGACAACGAATAATAGAAAGTTTTTAATTATTTTGCAACAAATCCTTGAAAGTTATGAAACTTCTTTGTATATTATTTTTAGTCTTGTGTTTGGGGGCTTGTAGTAGAGAGTGGCAGCCTCGTCAAAATGTACCTTTAGCAATTCAACAAAAACTGGTAGTGGAGTATCAGGGTGTAAAATCTTTGCGTTGGTACTATGATGGAGAGTATTACACTGCTCATTTTCGACGAGCTTCGTACAATTATTTGTTCAAATTTGATACACAAGCTACTTTACTTCACAGAAGCGAAGAAATACCATTAAGAGATTTTCCAACTCATATTAAAAATTGGGTAGCTGTAAACTATCCTACTTACCAACTTCGGAAAGGAGCTATAGAACTGGAAACTTTAAAGAAAGATACTATATATAGGGCTGAAATTCAACGAGGTATGAAATATTATGATTTATATTTTTCGTCTTCTTGCAACCTCCTTGAGAAAAAAGTTGTCTTTCCAGAAGACAAAAAGCAACAGTTATTTACAGGGCTTTACTGGTAATTTGCAGCCCAGCAACAACATTCAACTTATACTGTACGTATCTATTCAAAATACAATTTTTTAGTCAATCGTTATAAGTAATGTATAAGTTATCGTTTTTTGTAGGGTTATTCAATATTTTTTTATCTACACTTACGTATGCACAAGATTTAAAGAAAATTGATAGTTTGTATCAATTAGCCAATCGCCATACTGTAGATACTGCAAAGGTACATTTATATGAGCAGATTGTCTATGAATATACGATTAGCACCAAGTATTTAGCAAAGGCGAAATTAATCACAGATACCTTGTGCCAAATGGCTGCACAACTGCAAGATGTAAATAGTTTGGTTGCTTGCTTAGACACTCGTGGCTCTAATTTGAGACATGAAAGTAAAAATGCAGAAGCTATTGTTTTATACGAACAAGCCCTACAAAAAATTAGAGAGATAAATAATAAATACAGAGAGGCATATATTCTAAACAATATAGGTCTTGCGTATGCTCGTTTGGACGACTACCAAAAATCTATTGATTACCACTTACAAGCACAGAAAATAGCTGAAACTACCAACAATCTACGCAATTTAGCTAATGCAACTGTAAGTATTGGAAATTGTTATAGACGAATGAAACGGTACGAATTAGCCCTTACTTATTTTCACAGAGGACTTGCCTTAGAAAAAACACAAAATGTCAAATTAGGCATTTCTATTAACATGAATAATATTGGAATTATTCATAGTCATTTCAAAAACTATGACTCTGCACTGTATTATATCCAAAAATCTTTGGAATTAAGCCAAGTTATTCAAAATCACAAAGGTATTGCTATTTCTTATGGACACTTGGGAAGTATTTATCTGGCAAAAAAGGAAATGTCAAAGGCTCTCATGTACTACCTGAAAGCCTTAAACTTAGACGAGGAGTTAGGTGATAAAAGATATATTAGTGAATCAAATTTATTAGTAGGCAATTTATATAATGAATTGGGCAATTATAAGTTAGCTATCAAGCACTTAGAAAGAGCTTTAGAGGTAGCTAAAATAATTCGTTCTAAATCAAAAATACAGTCTGCTTACGAAACATTGGCGAAAGTACACGCCAATATGAAAGTGTATGATAAAGCCTTTATGTATTCTGAGCAAGCTATTTTGTATAAAGATAGTGTGTTGAATGAAGAAAACCAACGCAATATAGCTCAACAAGAGGCACGTTTTCAGAACGAAAGTAAAGAGGCACAGATACAACTATTACAAAAAGACCAACAGCATAATGAAGCTACCATTAAACAACAAAAAAATATCTTTTTGGCAATGGGCATGGCTATTATCTTGTTTGTGATATTGGTATTTGTTTTGATTTACAACAACCGCCAAAAGCATTTTGTGAATCAACTTTTAAGAGAACAAAAAACAAAAATAGAGCAACAACGCAATAATATTACGGAACAGCACAAAGTTTTGGAGGTAAAAAATAAAGAAATTGCCAAAAAGAATCTTGATATAACTGCCAGCATTAATTATGCACAGCGTATTCAATCCTCTATTTTACCAACGAATGAGAGTATTAGCCAAATGTTTGAGGAGTTTTTTATTTTTTACCAACCACGAGACATCGTTTCGGGGGATTTTTATTGGGCATACCAAACACACCACAATGAAGAACTCTGTTCTATTATTGTAGTAGCAGACTGTGCGGGGCATGGCATACCCGGTGCTTTGATGTCTATGATTGGTAATAATATTTTGAATAATATTGTGAAAGACAATAAAGTTGTATCCCCAGAAAAAATATTGTCTTTAGCAGATGCCGAAATTGTAAAAACTTTGCAACAAAAGCAAAGCAAAAATAAGGACAGTATAGACATGGTAATTTTGTGTATTCGGCACACAGAAAGAATTGTGGAGTTTGCAGGGGCAATGAACCCATTATATTATATACAACAAGGCGTATTGCATACTATCAAAGGAGATAGTTTAAATATTGGTGGTTATTTGCAAGCAGATGAAGGCGAAAAACAATTTACCAAGCATACTATTCAATTACCAAAAGATGGCGAAAAAACAGTATTTTATTTGACTTCAGACGGTTATCAAGACCAATTTGGAGGAGAAAAGAACAAAAAATTTATGGTGAAACGCCTGAAAGAAATGTTTGTGAATATTCATACCCAAAGCATGGAGGCTCAAGAAAATATTTTGCAAACTACTCTCAACAAGTGGATAGCAGATAGCAACGAACAGCAAACAGATGACGTTACGATTGCAGGAATTAGATTGTAAATCTATCTGATAAGGGTTTGGGCTAAAAATTTGCAAACTCTTAGATAACTACTACCTTTGGCTGCAATAAACCAAGTGTATGTTATGTCTGTTCATCAAGAAGTTAAGAAAGTAACCACCCATCAGTTACAAATGATGAAGAATAGAGGTGAAAAAATCTCTATGCTCACCGCCTATGACTATTCTATGGCAAAATTGGTAGATGCCGCAGGAATAGATATGATTTTAGTAGGTGACTCTGCCTCTAATGTCATGGCAGGGAACGAAACCACGCTACCCATTACCCTCGACCAAATGATTTATCATACAAGCTCTGTAACCAAAGCCGTTAGTCGGGCTTTTGTGGTGGCAGATATGCCTTTTGGTACGTATCAAGGCGACTCGTTGGAGGCTTTGCGGTCTGCGGTACGGATTATGAAGGAGGCTGGGGCACATGCTGTAAAAATGGAAGGAGGCAGCGAAATTCGTGAATCTGTGGAAAGAGTATTGAGTGCTGGTGTACCTGTGATGGGACATTTGGGGCTTACCCCGCAGTCTATCTACAAATTTGGGACATATACCGTAAGAGCAAAAGAAGAACAAGAAGCCCAAAAACTATTAGAAGATGCTCAATTATTGCAAGAATGTGGCTGTTTTGCGATTGTTTTGGAGAAAATCCCTGCGGAATTAGCCAAAAAAGTAGCTGAAACTATTGCTATTCCAATTATTGGTATTGGTGCGGGGCAGCACGTAGATGGACAAGTATTAGTTTTGCACGATATGTTGGGCATTAACAAGGAATTTAAGCCTCGTTTCTTACGTAGATACGCCGATTTACATACTGTAATTACGGAAGCAGTACAACAGTATGTTACAGACATAAAAAACAGAGATTTCCCTAACGAAAAAGAAGGTTATTAAACAACAGTATCAATTATAATTTTTTGATTATCAAGACTTTCCAAGTTTTAAAAACTTGGAAAGTTTAAAAAAATATCCTCCCTATTGAGGCAACTAAAATATTTTTGATTTTTACCACAAAAAAAGTGTTGTCGAGTTTTAATAGAAATATAAGACCTTTCCCCAAAAAATACAGAGAGTTTTTGGCAAATTGCATATTATACTAACAGCTCTCTTATGTTATTTCTCGATATACCTTGGGTTGCCGACAATCCTACTTCGGTTGGGGCTACCATTTCCCTCTTTTTGTTCAATAAACTCTATTTATTGTTAATAGCTTTATGCGTTTTCTTGTTTCCCGGCATTATTTTAAGGGTCAAAGCCTTAGCAAGTGGACGCAAAGGAGCAGGTATTTTGCAGCCTTGGAAAGATATGTGGAGGTCTGTCCGCAAAGGCTCTGTATATAGCACGACTACCTCTATTATTTTCCAAATAGCCCCTACCATTTACTTGGCTTCTGTACTGTGTGCAGTGGCTTTATTACCTTTTGACGGGCAGCCAAGTTTGCTATCTTTTAAAGGAGATTTTGTATTTTTTGCGTATATTTTAGCATTAGGTCGTTTTTTCATGGTCATTGCAGCCTTAGATACAGGTAGCCCGTTTGAGGGTATGGGAGCAAATCGGGAAGCATTGTACGGTTTATTAGTAGAACCTTCGTTTTTTATTTTGGTGGGTTCTTTGGCTATGCTCACAGGTTATACTTCTTTTCAAGATATTTATACGCACCTCAACTTTGAAGATGACTATTTCGAGGTTGTTTTGGGCTTATTGGCAACCTACCTTTTAGTACAAATAGCTTTGATAGAAAACAGCCGTATGCCTGTAGATGACCCAACAACGCACTTAGAACTTACAATGATACACGAAGTAATGATTTTGGACAATAGTGGGATAGATTTGGCAATGGTGCAACTAAGTTCACATATAAAATTCGTGATTTATGGTACATTAATCGCCAATTTCTTTTTGGTCAAACAAGTATTGAATGACAACTTTACGTTTTTGGTTAATAGCCTTATTTTTGTGGGCATCAATGTATTATTTGCTATTACGATTGGTTGGGTGGAGTCTTTCAGAGCCAGAAATCCATTGCCCAAAAACCCTCAATTTATCATAGCTTTGTCGTCTGTGGCGGTGATTATTTTCTTTACAGTCTTAATTATTACGCAGAAATATATTAGTTAAACAAAAAAGAACCTCTCCAAATGGAGAGGCACCTGAGTTGGAAGGTTAGGGTGAGGTCTTATTAGCAATTTAAGTTATTATTGCGTTTGCTCCACAAACTTTCCTTCTGGGCTTATCTGCCATGTTTTTTTGCCTGTGGGTGTCGTACTTAATAATTCATTGTCTTTGCCACTTTGTTGGTAGTCTTTTTTCCACTTTCTTTCAAATTCGTCAATTACTACCGCTGTACCTGTAGCATTAATTTCGCAAGAGGCTTCGGCATAAGGACTGCGGAAAGCTACTGTTTTTTGGTCTATCACTTCGCCCTTTTTGTCCAACGTAAACAAAACATAGTTGAAACAACGAAAATCTGCCCCAACACTCTCCATTTGTGTCGTATCTGCATTAATCATCAATAAATCAAACTGCCCGTTGGTTTTGAAACGTGCTGAATAACCATTGATATATGTTTTAAGACTTTCTCTGTATTTTGTTTCTATTGGGTTGTCTATATAATAGGGATTATCAAAATTTGCGTCCCTATTCAATTTAGGCGGTGTCGCAGCCATTTTAAACGGTAAATCTACCATAGGGAATTGTTCTAAGAAATAAGTACGGCGAGCCTCCTCTCTTTCGGCGGGGGCGGACAGATTAACGGCATAGAACAACTTGTATTGCGGAGTTTTTCTGAATTTCTCAAACAGTGGGTCTGTTAAAATGGTGTTTTTGTCTATAAAACCTTTTTCGTAGGCTTCTGTCATTTCATAAACCAATTCTTCATAATATTGGTTTTCAGACATTGTTTTGAGCAATAAAAGTCTTAAATTGGCTTGTGTAGGCAGTTTTAAGCCTGTTTGTGTATCAAATTCCTTGATTTTATCGCCAAAAGTACATTCTTGCATATCTATTGCAGCCCGAATAGCCTCTTGTGCTTCCGAAAGTTCATGTTCTTTCAACAACAGCTCGGCAACTTTGGCATACACCGCCACACTTGGAAAATAAGTCAAGGCACGTTGATACCAATGAATACTTTTTTGCAAATCTTGCCCCTCTAACTGTTTGGCTTTGCTAACCTGCCCTTGTGCCAAATCCATTAATACTTTTAGGCTGTCTGTGCCTACATAATTTTTAGCAAATCTTTCTTTGATGTCATAGACCCAATACATTTTGGAAGGGCGAATGACATAACTGATAGGTTCACGGACAATCGTCTGTTCGGCAGTTGTCGTAGTTTCGGCTTTTTTACAAGCTATCAAGGCAGTGCCTACGGCAAAAAAATAAAAAAGTTTTTTCATATTGTAGTGTGGCAAAGACAAAAATTGATGTTCAAGGTAGCAAATCTATTCGCCTTTTTACAAATCTAATCTCATTTATTTATAGAGAAATTAGGTACTTCGTCTGCTTTACTTTTTAGTTTTCAAAGTAATATGGATATAATTGACCCTGTGAATACATGATTATATAGGCTATTAAGTACCAAGAAGAAATAAATCTTTATTATTTTCTTAGTGAACTTGTGTCCTTGTGGTTGATTTACAAATAGTTATCTAAAAATGTAAACTACGTCTTATTGTTTCTTATTACTTAATCTAAAAAAGTGTTTAATAAATAAATTTTTAGATTATTTAGGTATATTTGAGAACTTATAAAGATTAAATAAAATGTCTATAATTGAGTTAGCCTACGCCGTAAAAGACAAATTAAAAGAGCAAAATCATCCGTTAGCCACAGAGTTTTATTGGCATGACTCGCAGCACCTTCCTGTCAATCAGGTTTCAATAAAGCCAAAGGAACATTCCTTTGTCATTAATGATAAGCAATTTAAACAAGATGGCAAAATCAATAGGATTTATTATGAAATAAGATGGGTTACTAATAGCAATAATAATAAAAATGGGCTTAGTTTTCAACTATTATTTTGCATAGATGGCATGCACCATAATACCAATGCAAAAATTGTTGATGCTTGGAGTGAAAATTTCACTAATAATTTTACTTATACTGAAGATGGTTGCAAACGTTTATATAAGAAAATAGTTCCCAACTCCTTAAAAAGTTGGGATAATTGGAAAAACTATGTCAATGATTTTACGCAACAAATTATTGATTTTTATGCACTTATGCAGCCTAAATTAATTGAATTTTTACAAACAAAAGGTTACACTAATTTAGTAGATTACCCCATTCCTAACGAAAATCCCCCAATTATGAAAGAATTAAATTTGCAAGGCAGAAAAATGTATAAAATTTCCCATGGAACAGATTTAAAGAAACATTATCAAGATATGCTTCGGGACGGAGTAGTGATTATTCATGAAGACACTAAAGGAGGACAAGTATCCATTTTTAGAAACGTACAAAAAGATGATTATTTTTATTTATGTGCAGGTTCTGATAGAGTTTTGTTAATAGGACAAATGGCTGGTGAAGTAGAAGCAGATTATTATGATAAGTTAGGTAATTATGACAAATTAAGTGGTAAAGGTTATTTACAGAGAAAATATAATATTGTGTATAATGTTTTAGATGGCAAAAAAGATGAAGAAGTGAGAGTTGAAAAAGAAAACAATAAACTCATGCAAGATGCAGGTTTTCCTTCTTCTTATGATACAATCTCAGAACTAAAACCTGAAAACTTAGATTTAGCTAACGAAAAAATCTTTGAGCCATATTTCGGTGTTAAAGTTACTAATATTGCTGTTGATAAGCCTAAACTAGATTTACCAAACTTTCCCCTAAACCGCATTTTATACGGTGCACCTGGTACAGGAAAAACCTATAACAGCATTAGTGAAGCAGTAAAAATAGTTTCTGAAGCTGTTTACGAACAAAATAAAGGAAACACAAAAGCAGAAAGAAGGAATATTCAAGACGAATTTAACAAATTGCGAGGAAAAGGACGAATAGCCTTTGTTACCTTTCATCAAAATTATAGCTACGAGGATTTTATGGTTGGGATAAAACCTAACTTGACAGCAGGAGATTTACAATTTATTGAAAATAAGGGTATTTTCTATCAATTATGTGAAAAAGCAAAAAAAGATAAAGAAAATCCTTATGTCATTATCATTGACGAAATTAACCGAGCTAATATTTCAAGGGTTTTTGGTGAGTTGATTACTTTATTAGAGCCTGATAAAAGAATTGGTAATGAAAATGAATTACTTGTAACTTTGCCCAATGGTGAACCAGATTTTGGTGTGCCAAACAATTTATACATTATCGGAACTATGAATACAGCCGATAAATCTATTTCTTTGCTTGATATTGCTTTAAGACGTAGGTTTGAGTTTGTGCCATATATGCCTCAATATGAATTAGTTACAGATGAAACTAAACAAAATTTACTAAAACATTTGAATACAAAGATTTTTGAACTCAAAAACTCTACTGATTATTTGCTTGGGCATGGTTATTTTATGGGTAGTGAGAAAATTCCTATTTTGCTAAAAAATAAAATCATTCCCTTGTTAATGGAATATTTTTTAGGGAAAATAGACGTGGTGAGTGAATTATTTGAAGGAAGTGGATTTAAGGTTGAGTTTAATACAAAAGAGTATAAGTGGAAAGTTAATGGTGAGTAAAACTGTAGCTGCGGACTTCAGTCCGTAGTTTTTTTCAAATACAATACCTTATTTACTGCGGACTAAAGTCCGCAGCTACAGTCAAAATCAATATGAAAACCCACGAACATCAACCCATTAAAAATTCTCTAATAGATGAGAAAGTTTTAGAAAAGCACTTAGAAGAAACTTGGCAGCTTTACAAAAAATTTGACAAGACTGATAAGGAAGAAGAAACTAATTCGGAAAATGGCAAAAAACTACTACAACCTTTTATAAATTTTGACTGCAAAGAAGGATTCAAAACGAAAAACTACGCAGGTTTTATACAAATTGGCGAGGAAGTTATAGAAATTTACCCCAAAGTATTTAACAATCAAAAAGATGTTAGTGCTGAAATAGTTTTAAAGCATTTATTTTATTGGTTGAGTTATTCTGAAAGGTGGAAATTGCCTTTTAGTTCGGCTAATTTTTCCCCACAAGAGCATAGCAATTTTCCCGAAATGATTATGTGGCTCATGGCAAAGCACATTCACGAAATTGTGAGTACGCAACCTATATCCATGTATCAAGAAATGACAGAAACTTTGACTATGCCCAAAGGAAGAATAAATTTTGGTGGCTATGTCAATAATTTAGCAAAGGGAAATTGGCACTTGATAGATTGTGATATTGAGCCTTTTGTATTTGATAATAAAGTGAATAGAATTATCAAATATTGCACAAGATTATTACAAAACAGGTCAAAGAATAAGGAAACACAACTTTTATTACACAATATTTTATTTGTATTAGACGAAGTAGAAGACCTTGTTTGTACGGAAAGAGATTTGCAAAATATTGCCTTAAATCCATTTTTTGACGACTATGTGCAAATCTTGTTTTATTGCGAATTGATTTTAAAACAGCAATTATACGGTCAAAAAGACTATGAATTGTCGCAATGGAATTTATTGTTTAAAATGGAAACCGTTTTTGAGGAATTTGTCGCAGGTTTTATGAAGAAACATTTATCGAAAGAATGGAAAGTTACAAGCCAAAAATCAAAAGAATATCTTGCACAAAATGCTGAAAACTTACAAGACGTTTTTCAAATGAATATTGATATTTTTCTTGAACACAGAACAACACCAAACAGAAAAATTATCATTGATACAAAATACAAACAACGTAATAGAAATTCAGACACTAAAAAAGGGGTTTCGCAAACAGATTTATACCAAGTTTTGAGTTATGCTTATCGTTATGCGTGTCATGAAGTTTGGTTATTGTACCCAAATTGCAACGAAATTGTAGCAGAGGAACAACCTATTATTGATACTTTTTTTATTTCTTCAGGTTCTACGGGAGAACACATTACTGTAAAAGCTATTGATATTCCGTTTTGGTCTGCTAAAGATTTTGATAAAATGGAAACAAGTTTAATAAAGTTTATGAATAATATTTTGCTACACCCACATTCTTTTTGAATAACCTCCTTTTATGGAATTATTCACAAACTTTATTATCCAACTAACTCTTAGCAACTTGGTAAGCCAAACCCGCCCAACCAATCATGAAAGCCGAACCGCCAATCGGTGCTACAGCCCCTAATGGTGTAACACCTGTAAGAGCTAAGACGTACAAACTTCCGCTAAACAGTAGAATACCCACTAAAAAACAATAGGCAACAAAGGTTATTTTCGGGAACTTGTCGTGCAGACTACCCACTAATAACAAGCCCAAAGCATGGTAAAAATGGTATTGGCTGGCTGTTTCAAATACTTCGGGCTTGCCCACTTCTTGCAAGATGGGTTTAAGAGCATGACTACCGAAAGCCCCTATCATCACTGCTAAACAAGTGAAAATTGCCCCTGTCATCAAGATAGATTTTGTATTCATGGTAAAGAGAAAATTATAGATTTATTGCCCCAACAAATTTTTATCGACCAGTACATATAAATAAGTACCATTATCGGCAACTTGAAGTTCAAAAATTTCTTTTTGGTAGAGTTCTTCTAATTTTGCTTTGGCAGCATCTACAGAAATATCTGCCTTGAAACACAATGCCGAAGGTGTAAGGCTACCTCCCATAGCTATTGCCAACCTGATGACTTCGGCATCTGTCAAAGCCATTTTTGAGTTAGATTTAGGTAAATTGATAGATGCATTACTGCTGTTTTCATAGCCTTTTATCATGTAAGTTATTCCACTCCAGTCATTCCAATCGTAGTGTGTGGAAATCACTCCAGACATTGTTAGACTATCCAATTTAATTTTGGCATCAGAAAGACTTACGTCAAAATGTTCGCAGACTAAGGCGGGTGTAATTTTGCCATTGTTTTGCTTGGCTAACTCTACAATATCTCTGTCTGTAATTTTACTACCAATTTGTTTGAGTTTGGACGTGTAATAATACAGTACAAAGCCTACACCTCCGCCTGCTGTTACTAAGGTGCTTGCCAAAATGATTAGTTTATGAAGTGTCATATTATTTGCTGTCTAAATCTGCTAATTAATTCATTTTTTCTTTTGACCTATTGTAATAAGTCAGGGCTTCTGCCTGCCATTTTTTAAGGTCACTGATACGAGTTTCATGCGAAGGGTGCGTAGAAAGATATTCTGGTGTATTAGATTTTCCTGTGGCAAGTTGCATTCTTTCCCAAAACTTCGGGGCTTCGGCGGGGTCATAACCTGCTAAGGCTGCAAAAATTAACCCCAATTTGTCCGCCTCCGATTCGTGAAGTCTGCTGTATTTCAACAAACCTAATTGGCTACCCACGCCTACAGCTTGCAAAATAAGTTGATTGGTTAATGTATTGTTTTGCTGTACGGCAACAGCCCCTACGGTCATGCCTGCCTGTACCATAATAGTTTGGCTGGCTCTTTCTGCTCCATGTTCTGCTATGGCGTGAGCTATTTCGTGTCCCATCACGACTGCCAAGCCTGCCTCGTCTTTACAAACAGGAATGATACCTGTATAAACCACGACTTTGCCCCCCGGCATACACCACGCATTCACCTCTTTGCTTTCTACAACATTAAACTCCCATTGAAAGCCTTTCAGACGGTCAGACATATTTTTTTCTGCCATGTACTGCTCTACGGCTGCCTGAATGCGTTGCCCAACACGCCGTACCAAAGCTATGTGTTCTTGGTTGGTAGAAAGTTTATTTTGAGTAAGAAATTCTTTGTATGCACTGAAACTCTGCGATTGCATTGTAGAGGCTGGTATAAAATTAACTTGCCTGCGTCCTGTAACAGGTACAGATGTACACGCAGCTACCATCAACCAAGTAGCTAAACTCATAATTATTTTTTTCATCTCTCAACAGATATTTTGATAAAACTATAAGAATTATACGGAAAAAAACTAAATTGATAAGCCAAATTTAGACTTTTATTCGATATTTTACTCCCTACTCAATTATGTTACTCACAACCCTACCAGATTTGTCCGCAATTACGTCTATTCAACAGCTTGTTCAAACTGCCTGTGAGTGGTTGGGACAATTAGGCATTACAGAAGGCGTATTGTATTGGCAAAGAGGCAACAACAACACATATTCTTTACAATATTTGCAAAGTTATTCGGATAAAGAAAATTGGGATTTGTCGCAGTTTGTGCCTTTGCTTACTCAACAAAAAGAGCCTTATAAGCCTTATAAGCACTTTTTGCAAACAACCTTTACTGCTCATAGTTACAAGGTAAGTTTTGCTAATCAAGATTATGGTTATTTATTGGCACTGTCTAAAGATGATGATTTTGACAACCCTTTGAGTAGTACATTATTTACGACTTTGGCACAACTCATGGCTGCTTATTGTCGTCAAATAACTACTGCTAAACAACATACAGTACATTCTTATCGTCCATTAGCCGAAGAAACCTCTGTTAGCCCAATAGGGCAATTCAAAGTTTTGTTGGTAGAAGATACCTTAGCACACCAAATTATTACGTCTAAGTTTCTGAAAAACATGGGGGCGTATGTAGAAATAGCTGCCAACAGTGTCGAAGCAATACAAAAAGTACAACAAAACACCTTTGATATTGTACTTATGGATTTGCAACTCCCTGATAAAGACGGTTTTGCTACCACAGTACAGCTACGGCAGTTAGGCTATCAAATGCCGATTGTGGCACTTACCGCAGAAAACGGTGCTGAAGTACAACAACAAGCCCTTGCAAATGGCTTGAATGGCGTGCTTTCAAAACCTATTCAGCTAACAGAATTAAAACCTACAATTGAAAAATTAAGAGATATGAAACCAATCACTTCTACGGTACACCAACCCGACTACACTTTTCTGATGGAAGCTGCTAATGGCAATACAGCTTTTTTTGAAAATATGCTAAAAATTACGATTACAGAATTCGAACAGTTTGAAAATAATTTTGGTACGGCTTTCAAAAAACAAGATAATACGGTATTACGGCAGCTACGCCATAAAATATTACCACATTTAACTTCTTACAAATTGTACCGCCTGCAAGCTGATTTGGAACAGTTAATCATTTTGGCGGAAAAAGGAGATTGGAAACAAGCCGAAAATCTACTTACTGAAGTGCTAAAAGGCTTGCAACAAGCCCAACAGCATTTTAAGGGGCAGTTAAAGTAAAGTGCAATTAGGCATATTTGTTGTAGAGTTTTGTTAAATATTCCGTCAAAAAAACATGAAATTGTCAAGCATACTTTCTATAGCCCTCTTGTGTGGGGTACATTGGGCTTATAGCCAAGTTTCTAAGGTCGATGAAACGAAGTTTAAGCAATATAAAACCGTAGCCGACTCTTATTTTGACCAAAAAGATTTTAAGGCTGCACGCCGTTTTTATCAAATGGCATTGTTGAACAAGCCCAATGAAAAGGCTTCTATGCAACGGATAGAAGACTGTAATAAAAAGTTAGAATCTGCGTCCAATAAATTTTTAAAAGAAGGTAACAAACTATTTGACAGAGGCAATATAGACGGGGCTACGGCACAATATGACTCTGCTTATTTGTACTACCCCCTCAATCCACAATGTAAAATAGAGCAAGAAAAAGCCTATAACGCCAACTTGAACAATACCTTTCAGAAAGTAGTGGTAGGTACTCACTTTGATTGGGCAAATTCGGCAGTAACTCTACAAGATGGCGGTATGGTCATTGCAGGTAGGTCAGATTCTAACACCTCTGGCGATAATATGAACAAAAACATCATTCGCCTAGATGCCAATGGTAATGTTCTTTGGAATAACTTTTATGGCGAAGCAGAAAGTGAAGAAGCATGGGCTATTACACCTTGTAAAGATGGTGGTTTTTTAACTGTTGGTTATTCAGATTCGTATGGTAGTGGCTCTGGTATGAAAGACGTGTGGATTTTGAAGGTTGATAAAGATGGTAAAAAACAATGGGACAAGGTTTTTGTTACGAATGAAGCCATAGACGAGGCAACTTCTGTGATAGAAAACGAAGACGGAACTTTTATGGTCGTTGGCAACTCTATTCCTATTAATCCCGGTAATATAGGGGACGTGATTGTCATAAAAATTGGAACAGAAGGGCAGGAGTTATGGAAAAAAGAATACAAAGAAGAAGGCAATGATGAAGCCAACGAAATCATCAAAATAAAAGATGGTTACTTGATTGCTGGACGTATGGAAGTAGATAAAAAAAGATGGGATGCTTGTCTTATCAAAATAGACAAAGACGGTAACAAACAATGGACTAAAACATTTGGAGGTGGTGATGATGACCTTGCCAATGCAGTAGTACAAACCAAAGACGAGGGTTTTGTGATGGTAGGACATACCTACTCTTATGCAAAAGCAGGAAGTTTTGATGCGTGGGTGGTAAAATTGGACAAAAACGGGACAATAAAATGGGAAGATACCTATGGCAGTGGGGCTTCTGATGAATTTTTAGGCGTTGTCGAATTAGCTGATGGTAGTATTGTGGCTGCGGGTTATACAGAAAGTTATGTACCTGTGAATAACGTGAATACGAGCAAAGACGGAGATGAGATTTTTATTGTCAAAATCAGTGCAGTAGGTGATGAAGTATGGCAACGTACTTGGGGTGGCGTAGGCAACCAACGTATTCAGGCTTTGGAAGTCAATAAAGAGGCTATGTTAATCATGGTGGGGTATGTAGAAGACCCAGCTACTCGTAATACAGATGTTTTGGCTATCAAGGCTAACAAAGGAGGAATTTTTAAGAAAACAGAAAAGTAACAAAAAACCCCAAAGGTTGTAAAAACCTTTGGGGTTAATTATAATTTGAGATTGAATATAATTAGAATTTCAACCTATCCAAAATCCCCACATCTATACTTCGCATATAACGGTACATCATTACGATAATCGCCAAACCTACGGCTACTTCCGCAGCAGCTACCGCCATGATAAAAAACACGAAAACTTGCCCTGTAGGGTCAGATTTATAGGCAGAAAACGTAGTTAAAAGCAAATTTACGGCATTTAACATTAATTCCACACTCATAAATATAATCAAAGCATTACGGCGTGTCAATACACCAATCACACCAATAATGAAAAGTGTAGAGCTTAGTAAAACGTAGTAGTTTTGTGGAATTTGCTGTAATATTTCGGGAACTTCTTTCATAAATAGCTAAACTTAGAGAGTAATTGTATAAAATAAACCTACAAGGTTTCGAAAACCTTGTAGGTTTTATAGCTAACAAATTTAAAAGGTATTTCTTTCGCCTTCTTCTTTTTTACCAAGCATTACTGCACCCACCATTGCCGATAAAAATAATACAGACACTAATTCAAATGGTACTAAAAAATCTTTGTAGAGAATTTGCCCCAAAGTTTTTACCATACCAATTTGTGAGTTAAAATTAGTAGCATCTACAGGCACAAAAGTAGCTTTGCGGAATACCGCCACAAAAATTACTAACAAAATACCGCCTGAAATAACGGCTGCAGCCTTTGCCAAATTAGTTTTGTGGACTTCCGACTCTTTTTTCAGGTTCAGGAACATTATCACGAACAAGAACAAAACCATGATAGCCCCTGCATACACAATAATATTTACAGCAGCCAAAAACTGTGCATTTAGCAATACATAATGCCCCGATATAGTAAAGAAAGTCAAAATCAAATACAATACGCTATGAATGGGGTTTTTGGAAAATACCACCATGACAGCACTCAACAGTGTCAAGAAAGTGAGGAAATAGAATAAATTTTGTGCCATTGCCTAAATTGTATAAAATAAAGGTGTGCAAACACGCCTTTTTATGATTTGCGAATTAAGAACAAATACTTGTAAGTTGCAACTACAAAGTTAAATAAATGAAACGAAAGATGACATCTTTTCGCAAGATGTCATCTTTTTTTGGGTAGTTTTTAGCTTTTTACGCCTGTATATTTTTGAATACCTGTGTTGGCTCTTTTATCTACAGCTTCTACCAATTTATCTTTGCCATAAATTACTTCTCCTCTTTCATAAAAGGCTGGTGCCATGGTATCATTTTGCAAGAAAATAGCTGCTTTAGGACAGGCTTCTTCGCACAAACCGCAGAAAATACAACGCAACATATTGATTTCATAAACAGCTGCATACTTTTCTTCTCTGTAGAGATGTTCTTCACCTTTTTTCCTTTCGGCTGCTTCCATAGAAATAGCTTCGGCAGGGCAGGCTAAAGCACACAAACCGCAGGCAGTACACCGTTCTCTACCTTCTTCATCTCTTTTGAGTACGTGCAAACCTCTAAAAGTAACACTTAACTCACGTTTTTGTTCTGGATATTGAATAGTTGCTTTTTTGCGAAAGAAATGCTTGATAGTAATACCCAAACCTTGTGCAATGGCAGGAATATACATTCTCTCCATTAGTGTCATGGGCTTTTGCTCCATGTGTTTGGCTCTGTTAGTCAATCTCATACGACACGAACATTTTGGGTGATGTTGAACAAAGTTATTGTTATAGGAAATTGTTTGCAAGTTTTTCTCTAAATTTATCCTAAAAATCAAATGAAAATGTACTTTTACCTACGTTTTTAATCTTTTCACTATGTTCAAATTCTTATTACTTATCATATTTATTGGTTTATTGGCTACGGGCTTACACATTGCCTTAGTCTATTTTCAGTCCAATATAGATTGGTGGGCTTGTGCCTTTGCTGCTTTTTTGGGCTGTGCCATTGTCAAGGTACGGAGTCTAACGTCTTTTTGGGCAAGTTTTTTCGCTATTTTCTTGGTGTGGGCTGGTTATGCGTATTGGTTAGATACAATGTCTAATAGCATTTTGGCAAAAAAGATGATTGATTTGTTTCATTTACCCTCTCCTATGGCTTTGATTTTGGTTACAGGTTTAATTGGCGGTATGGTTGGCGGTATGGCGGGCATGACTGGTAGTTTTTTCCGCAAAATGATTTTTGGAGAAGATTAACTTTTAAAAAAAGGAGCATCAGCACAACATCAAGTTGTATGTTTATACTCCCTACCTGCGTAAAAGGTGTAAAGTGGTTTTTATATGTTGCTAAATAGTTTTATCAAATAAAATTCCAAACGAAAAGATAACTTTTTGTATAACAACTTGTTTTTCAGCAAAAAAACTATCAACTTACTTACGCCTTTTACCTTACTTGTGTATGAATAAATTACTTTCTGCTTTTCCTACTCTTACATTCTTAATTATGCTTGTAGGACTTGTGATAAATCATCAACTATTTGGACAATCCACAGACTCTACTAATATTTTTAAGCCCACAGTCCAAGAAATTTTACAGTTACCTGTCAAAAATTCGTGGATAACCAATGTAGAAATAGCCTCCAAAAAGCAACAAAGCATAGAAGAAGCTCCCGCCATTGTAACGGTAATTACTCAAGAAGATATTAAGAAATACGGAGCAAGGGACATTGCAGATGTACTGCGATGGATACCCAATTTTGAGTTTGGGATAGACGTACAAACTTTGTACGGTGTGGGTTTTCGTGGGGCTTGGGGACATGAAGGCAAAGTGCTATTGATGATAGACGGCATGAGTATCAACTGTTTTGGCTATGGCAATACGAATTTTTTTGGGACTTTGCCCTTACAAATGGTAGAAAGAATAGAGATTATACGAGGTCCCGGCAGTGCCTTATACGGTGGTTTTGCAGAAGTGGCAGTAATTAATGTCATCACGAAACATGGGCAACAACTCAAAGGCGTAGAGTTACAAACACAAGTAGGCACTTTGAAAAATAATTTGCTGTATGGCATCAATGGCAGTGCAGGTACAAATTTGAGTGATAAACAACTCAATATTTCTACACATATCGGCATGAATTACACACCCTTGTCCAATAGACCTTACCAAGACTACAACAGCAACCAAGTAGATTTTGGGGCAAAAAACAGTTGGCGTTATTGGACACACTACATTGCCAAAATAGACTATAAAAGATTGAATATCAGCTATAATAGAACCCAAATGCGTTGGGTTTCGCCAGATGAATTTGGCACTGTGCAAGTACCTAATGAGCAAGGAGATTTTACGAATATCATCAATACATTTACAGAAAATATAACGGCTAACTACAATTTTTTGCTTACAAAAAAGCTGAAAATTAGCCCTAAAATAGAATACAACAGAGGCAACCCGATTACGAGCAAAGAGTTTACTATTCCCACTTCACAAACAGAAAACCAAACCGTAATAGGGCGAAGATATTTGGGAGAAATGGCTTTACAATATGATTTTACAGACAAAATTCATGTTGATTTTGGTGGGGGTTATACTGTGAATACGATACAAGGCTTTACAGGAAACGGTAATCCTACGCTAAAAACTGGCACAAATGCAGGAGACACAACCAGTTTTTTGAGCAAAAACAGCACTTATTTGTTTTTACAATACCTACACAACCTTTCTCCTTTTCATTTGAGCATAGGAGGCAGGTACGAAAATACACCTTTTGGCGATGCCTTTGCTCCACGTTTAGCGTTGAATTATGTAAAAAGTAAATTTCATGCAAAACTCTTATATGGTCGGGCTTTTAGAGTGCCGTTGTTGTGGCAAACTTATTCAAGGCAGTATTTTTCAGGCGAAAAATTGACACCAGAAACCAGCGAAACCATAGAAGGAGAAATTGGCTACAGGCTCAATACGCAACTCAAAACGACTATCAATGCGTTTTATGTGAGTATTGCCTCACCTATCACGTATATTGGGGCTACTAATTCTTACCAAAACTACGGTAATTTACAGTCTTTGGGTGTAGAAGCAGAGGCACAGTTGAAATTTAAAAATTGGGGTGGTTTCCTCAATTTTTCCTATGCTGTACCTACCCAAAACACTTCGCAGGAGTTTGTAGCACAAGGCAAAAAGACTTTTTTAGGCTTGCCAACTTTCAAAACCAACTTGAATGTGTACTACAGTTACAAAAAATTTAGCCTTGCTACCACTTGTACCTATCTAAGTAGCCGAGAGGGACAAACAGCTTTTTCGGCACTGAACAGCACCACCAACGTAATTTTTGAAACGGCAAGTACCGCACCTATTTGGTTACAAAATTTTAACCTGAATTGGAATGAACCTATCAAAAATTTGTACTTGCAAATAGGTGTTTACAATGTTTGGAACTCCAACTATTTTGCCCTACAACCCTACTATGGCGGACACGCACCAACACCTGTGAGTGATAGGCAGTGGTTGTTGAGTGTGATGTGGAAGTGGTAGTTTAATTTTTATTCTCCTTCAACGCCTTCAACTGCAACCATTCATCACGTAGGCGGGCAGCCTCCAAGAAGTCCAAATCTTTGGCTGCTTTTTCCATAGCTTTTTGGGCTTGGTCTATTTGCTTGTCCAAATCTTTGAGGCTCATGTATTTTACTACAGGGTCTGCTGCTACCGAAAATTCTTCAGGTTCTACATAGAAGTTACCGTATTTCTTGACCTCTGCCACTTTCGTTTGCCCCAAAATAGCTTCTTTGGATTTTTTCACTGTGCGAGGCGTAATACCGTTGGCGGTGTTGTATTCGGTTTGTAATTTTCTTCTGCGTAAAGTTTCGTCAATGGCGGTTTGCATAGAATTAGTCATTTTGTCGGCATATAACAGCACTCTGCCGTTTTCATTGCGGGCAGCCCTGCCAATGGTCTGAATCAACGACCTTGTATTTCGCAAAAAACCTTCTTTGTCTGCGTCCATAATAGCCACCAAAGACACTTCGGGCAAGTCTAAACCTTCACGCAGCAAGTTTACCCCTACCAACACATCTATCACACCCAAACGCAACTCTCTCAAAATCTCCACCCTGTCCAAAGATTTTACTTCTGAATGAATGTAACGGCTTTTGATTTGTAGTTTTTGTAAATATTTGTCCAACTCCTCCGCCATTCTTTTGGTCAAAGTCGTAATTAACACCCTGTCGCCTCGTTTAATCGTTTTGTCTATTTCTTCTAATAAATCATCTATTTGGTTCAAGGTAGGACGTACTTCTATCAAAGGGTCTAAAAGTCCCGTAGGGCGGATAATCTGCTCCGTAACTACGCCCATACATTGCTGCAATTCGTAATCACTTGGTGTGGCACTCACATAAATTACTTGGTGAATCATTGCCTCAAATTCATCAAACTTCAAGGGTCTGTTGTCAAGGGCAGAGGGCAACCGAAAACCGTAATCTACCAAACTAATTTTTCTGGCTCTGTCGCCTCCCCACATCGCCCGAATTTGGGGTAGCGTAACGTGGCTTTCGTCTATGACCATCAAAAAATCTTTTGGGAAATAGTCTAACAAACAGAAAGGTCTGTCGCCTGCTTGTCTACGGTCAAAGTACCTCGAATAGTTTTCAATGCCCGAACAGTAGCCCATTTCTCTTATCATTTCCAAATCAAACTCTGTTCTTTCTTTGATGCGTTGGGCTTCTATGGGTCGGTGTTCATGCTCAAAAAACTTAATTTGTGCCACTAAATCATCTTGAATTTCCTCAATGGCTACTTTCTGCACGTCTTTGCCCGCCACAAACAAATTGGCAGGAAAAATAGAAATACTTTGTTCTTCGGCAATTTTAGAGCCTGTTTCGGGGATAATGCGGTGCAAACTTTCTATTTCATCACCCCAAAATGTAATGCGGTACGCAAAGTCTGCGTAGGCGGGGTAAATATCTACGGTGTCGCCTTTTACCCTAAAAGTACCTCGCAAAAAATCGGCTTCGGTACGGTTGTATAAAATATCTACCAAATGAAAAAGTAGTTGGTTGCGGGCTATGGTTTGCCCTTTTTGCAAATTCATAATGCTGTTGCCAAACTCCGCAGGGTTGCCAATACCATAAATACAAGACACCGAAGCCACGACAATCACATCTCTCCGCCCCGACATGAGGGCAGACGTAGCACTCAAACGCAATTTTTCTATTTCGGCATTTATCGCCAAATCTTTTTCTATGTACGTATCCGTAGTGGGCAGGTACGATTCGGGTTGGTAGTAGTCATAATAAGAAATGAAATATTCTACGGCATTGTTGGGGAAAAACTGCTTGAGTTCTCCGTACAGTTGGGCAGCTAAGGTCTTGTTGTGGCTCAAAACCAACGTAGGGCGTTGCACTTCCTGAATGACGTTGGCAACGGTAAAAGTTTTTCCCGAACCTGTAACTCCCAACAAAACTTGTTGTCTTTCTTGGTTGTTCAGACCTTCTACCAACTGCTGAATGGCTTTAGGTTGGTCGCCTGTGGGTACGTAGTCGGCGGTGAGTTCGAATGGCATACGCAAAATAGGGTGTTTGAGAGAGGCAAGTTACGCATTTTAGGCGTGCCAAACAAGTTGTAAAAAATAGTGGTCTTAAATTAAAGATGTAATGTTAAAGGTGTAATCTTTTGAAAAGATTACACCTTTTTTGCCCACAGATTCGACTTTGAAATCCTATTTTACTATGCACTCTTTTTGATAAGTAATCAATACTATTTAGTCGCCACTTTCTTGTAACAAACTTTTTGCTTTAATTTTTTCTACCACTTCACTCTCTATCGTCAGCATTACTTGTGGTTGTGTAGTGCTATTGGTATAAAACATGATATTTTCAGTTTGTTTGCCCACTTTGTTAGGCGTATAAATCAACTCCAAAGTAGCTGTTTCATTAGGTTTAATAATGGTTTTATCTACTTTGTGCGTTACGCAGTTACAAGCAGCATACAAAGAAAAAATACTAATTTCGTGTGTACCTGTATTGGTAAATTTGAAAGTTTTAGCTACCGCCTCGCCAATTTGTACTTTGCCAAAATTGTGTGAGTTTTTCTCAAAAACAATCATGCCGTTTACATCAGTAGGCTTCACTCTACCATTTACAGTGCCTTTGATAGTTAATAAGTAGCTTTCTGCGTATTCACTGCCGTTTACAGTTACAGTAATTGTTTTCACAAATGCACCCGGACGACCTTCGCTGTTGTAAGATGCAATTATTTCGCCTTTGGCATTGGCAGGGATACTATCTTTTGTCCAACTAGGTGTAGTGCAACCACAAGAGGCTTGCACGTTTTGAACTTTTACAGATTTGCCTGAGGTATTTGTGAATACAAATTTGTATTCTGCCATTTTGCCCTCGTCAAAAGTGCCAAAATCATGTTCTTTAGTTTCGAATTTGATAAGCTCTTGTTGGGCATACAACTGCTGTGTCATAGCCACTATGCAACACAGTACAAAAGTAAATATTGTTTTTTTCATATCATTAAAAGAATTAAACCGTAAAGTTGAATAAAAGGCATTTCTAATAGATTGCCTATGTGGTTAAGAGTGTGCTAAAATAGCTATTTTAGCGGAAAAAATAAAATGATTTTTAGGCTTTAACAATGCTATAACAAACTAATAAACAATTAATTAGCTTTTTGCCATTTGTTTTTCCAAACACCATCTACAGGCGAAAACAACAAGGCTAATAAAAATAATAGCCCTGCCACCGTTGCCATTGCTCCAGCCACAGAACCGTCTATCCACACTGCCAAATAGTAGCCCAAAACAGCAATTAACACGCCTATCACAGCCGACAGCCAAAGCATACGATTGATGCGTTGGGTCAATAAATAAGCTGTAGCAGCAGGGCAAATCAGCAAAGCCACAACTAAAATAGCCCCAACTGACTCAAAAGCCGTAACCGTAACCAAAGACACCATGCCCATCAGTACATAGTGCCAAAGAGAAGACGAAATACCAATGGCTAAGGCAAAAGACGCATCAAAACTTGTAATCAACAGTTCTTTATAGGCAAGGGAAATAAAAGCAAGCACCAATAATAAAATTGCCCCCATCAACCACGCCGTTCTTGCCCCCAAACTGTAACCATTGGGGAGAATCCACTCGTCTAAGGGTGTGTAGGCAATTTCGCCATAGAGTACACATTCTTGGTCAAAATCTACTTTTTCGGCAAAAATTGTAATCAAAATAATGCCTATTGCAAAGAGTGCCGTAAAGGTTACGCCAATGGCTGCGTCAGATTGTAAGTTGCCTTTGCGGTGCAAAAATTCTATGATAAGTGTGGTAAGCAAGCCCAAAGCAGCAGCACCCACCAGCATAGTTACGCTATCTCGTGAGCCTGTGATAAGAAAAGCCAATAACAAGCCGGGCAAAATACTGTGTGAAATAGCATCACTCACCATTGCCATTTTGCGAAGCACCAAATAACAGCCCAACAAAGCACAAGCAACAGCCACCAAACTTGCTGTAAGAATTGTCCAAAAAGCTAACATAGATTATGTAGAATTAAGATAAGTAAATTAGAGTTTATGAATAACTCTTTTTTAGCCCTCCCTGTGGGGAGGGTTGGGTGGGGCTATAGCAAAAAATTATTCATAAACTCTATTACATCAATGCAATTTGCCCCTATAAAGTTTGAAAATCTTTATAGGGGCTATTTTACGTATTTTTATTGGAATAACAAAACAGCCCTATAAGTTGTCTTATAGGGCTGTTGTTGAATTAACCACCAGAAGCTACTACAAATTTTTTACGTAACTCTTGTATTTGTCGCATTTTCAAGGCTCTTATTTGCTTTTCTTGGTCTTCTACCCACTTCACTTCGCTGTACTTGCCATTTGGATATTTTTCTTTGTAGTACACATACGTTTCTCCGTATTCTTGGAAAATCTCCTTGTAGTATTCTTCAATTAAAGCAAAGTTTGCATTGATATTCTGTTTCAATTCTTTAAGTTCTCCTTGTTCTTGCAAAATCATTGCTTCCATGCCTGCCATTTCTATTCGGGTTACATGGCGAACTTTGCCGTCTGCTCCTTTTGTCTGCTGACCTTTTGTTCTTGGTTTTTTGGCTTCTTCTATTTGTGCCATCAACTCTCCAAAAGCCACATCATCAATGAAGACATCACCTTCTAACTTCATACCTACGATAGCCTCCTCATCTGCTAATTTGCGGAGCATGAGTTCTTGCTTCCACATAGTTACTTCTTCCAACTGCTTCATAGACATTTTATCCATAGGTTTACCGCAATATTTCTCCCATAGTTTCATATCTGTTGGGTTTTTCACCAAATCTTTCCATATTTGAGGCTTTTTCATAGGGTCATCAGACCATTCTTTTTGAGCATATCCAAAAAAGTGCATACCTAAAAAAAGTATCACCAGCGGAAACCAACGACACATACTTGAGTAGCAGGTTGATAAGATAGTGTTTTTCATACGTTATCTAAAAAGAATACTATTTGCAAATTTAAAGAGTAATATAGTTAATTGTAGCAAATATAGAGTTTTTTTTTATACTTTTTACAGCTTTGTTGTTAAAACTTTTTCGTGAATAGTTAATAATCTGTTAAAGTTTTTAACAAAAAATAACTTTTGAAAGACCACCTTATTGTTATGTATTATTAGCGTAAGATTTTGGATTATTCAGTTGTTTTTTGTGTAAAACCATTATCACTGTTAGTATTCGGTTCTTGTTTTTAGTCTATTTTTTTAATACTGCACAAATTGTAATAAGAATAGCACAATAATACCTACATAACTTTATTTTTGCAGTGCATACCAAACCTCGACATTGTATCATGTTTTTACACTACTCCAACAAACAAAGTGCTACCGAACTTTACAATCAAATTCCTACTTGTGAGTTGATAAAACAAAACACAATAGACAGCCCTAACAAGCTGATTATAGGGGATATATTGTTGGTATTAAAAAACTTGATTGCCGAACAACAATTAGCTGGCAAAATAGATTTGGTATATTTAGCTCCTCCTTTGGGGCTTACTACACAGTTTTCTTTTTCAGAAGAATATAACACCAAAAAACAGCAACAACAAAAAGGTTGGCTACACGCCATAGATTTTTTGGAGTTTTTGCGGGCAAGATTGTTTTTGCTCAAAGCTTTGTTGTCTGAACAAGGGGCTATTTATGTGCAAATAGACAGCAGTATTGGGCATTATGTAAAAATAGTGATGGACGAGATTTTTGGGGCAGATAACTTCCGCAATGATATTAGCAAAATATGCCATGCTCCGTACCAAAAACACCCCAAAGCCTATCACACTATCAAAGACATGGTTTTGTTTTATACCAAAAGTTCGCAGGGAATTTGGAATGAAGATAAACGCACCTACGCACCAGAAGATATTGTTCGGTTGTTTCCAAAAGTAGATGCCAATGGCAGACGTTACACAACTATTTCTTTGTATAGTCCAAGAGAAAATTTTGAACATAAAGAAGGGGTGCTACCTTTTCGGGGAATTGTGCCACCAACAGGGCAATATTGGCAAGTTAGTACCGCCATATTGGAACAGTGGGACAAAGATAATTTGATAGACTGGACAGACAGGCAGCACCCTCGCAAGAAAATTTATGCAGACGAACATCCTACAGCTTTGCCCTATGACATTTGGGAAGACAATAGAAGTAGTAGCCTTTCGCCTTTTATAGAATTAATGCTAAGAAAATCGTCTTTGCCAAATAGTTATGTTTTAGACTGTTATTGTGGTAGTAATGCTGCAACTTTACAAGCTGCACAGTTGTTAGGAAGAAAATGGATAGGCGTAGATGAGTCTGCAACAGCAATTCAGGCTATTTGTGAAAAATTTAAGGCAAATGATATTTTTTCTCAAAAAGTAACGTATGAATTACTAAAAGCTACTTCGCAAGAAGACGATGAAGATAATTTGCGGTATATGCTTACGAAGTTTTTTTAAACTATCATGTTCTTATCTATTCTTCAATAATTTAGGCAAATGAAAAACAAAATAATCTTATCAAAACTACTTTTATTGGGCTTATGGGTAGCACTATTGGCACAACCTATTTACCTTACGTCTTGTGCCTCTGGCAAAAGTAGTGATAACCGAGACGCAAGGTCTGATGACGGCGGCGGGGCAGCAGGTAAAAAGAAAAAAGCCAAAAGATGCAAAATACCCACTTGTCATGTACGCATGAAGCACATGCACGAAGGGGCAGAATTTAAAGGCAAAGGCAGTTGGTTCTTGAAAGATTGGTTTTATTTTGGCAAAGACCCTAAATATGGCGAAGGTATGCGGCGTGAAAAAGTAAGAGACCCCCACCAAGGAAAAAGAAATTAGCCTTATCTTTGCACTAAACCAATACAAATTTCGTTGTAATTCAAATCTGAAAATAGCTATGAAACTTTCTTATTATTCGGCTCTTGTGGTCGTGGGATTGTGGGGCATGACAGCCTGTAACAAAAGTGCAGAGGCAAATTTGACCACATTAATTCCCGAAGAATTTAATGCGACTATCAACTCTCTGCCCAATGAACAGTTGGTAGATGTGCGAACTCCCGAAGAATTTGCTGCGGGGCATTTAGTTGGGGCTGCTAACATGAATTTTGATGCACCTGATTTTGCACAACAAATCAAGCAATTAGACAAAACAAAACCTGTTATGGTCTATTGTTTTGCAGGTGGAAGAAGTGCAGAAGCTGCCAAACTCTTACAAAAAGAGGGGTATAATGTATATGATATGTCAGACGGTTTCCGCAAGTGGAAAGAACTGAACCTGCCCACAGAAGGCGGCGAGGCTACCGCAGAGGCACAAGAAGAACCTGCTGGCGAAGGCGTAATTTCTTTGGCAGCCTTCAAAAGTAAAATAGCTGGTAACAAAGCCGTATTGGTCGACTTTAATGCGGAGTGGTGCAAGCCTTGTAAAATGATGAAACCGACCATAGAGAAATTAGCCCAAGAAATGGCTACTGATGTGGAGGTAGTAATGGTAGATGTGGACAAGAGTGAAGAAGTAGCCACTGCCTATAACATAGAAGCTATGCCAACTTTGATGATTTTTAAACAGTCTAAGGCGGTATGGGAAAAAGTGGGTTTGACTAATGAAGACGAGTTAAGGGCTGCTATTACTCAAAATAAGTAATTTATTCTAAAAAATAACCTCACCCCAACCCCCTCTCCATTTGGAGAGGGGCTTTTTTTACCTTTTAGGGTCAGGGTTTTGACGTAAAATCTTCTTTTCAAACTAATTACCCTACCTAAAACGATATATGATTAGCATACAAGAGCTAATTTGTCAAAGTGTACTTTTGTAGTGTATAACAATATCAATAAAATGCGTAACTCCTAAAAATAAAAGCCTAACTTTGCAAAAAATTGCTATTACAAAGTTTTATGGAGAATTGGATTGATGATTTTGATGAAGGTCAATTAGAGGAAATTGATGGTAGTGCTTTGTACGAGCATCACCGTATAGTGGTAGATAAAGGGCAGAATCTGTTGCGAATAGACCGTTTCTTGATGGACAGGTTGCCGAATGTTTCACGCACAAAAGTACAAATGGCTATAGACAACGGCTATATTTTGGTCAATGACCTAGTGATAAAGTCGAATTACAAAGTACGCCCAGCAGATATAGTTACGGTTTCTTTGCCACAACCGCCAAGAGATACAACTGTACTTCCCGAAAATATACCCTTGAATATTGTGTATGAAGACGACCATTTGTTAGTGGTCAATAAAGCTGCGGGTATGGTGGTTCACCCCGCCCACAATAACTGGAATGGAACTTTGGTCAATGCCTTAGTGCATCACTTTCAAAACCTGCCAACAATGCCTAATAATGACGGCAGACCGGGGCTGGTACACCGTATAGACAAAGATACTTCGGGTTTGTTAGTTATTGCTAAAACGGAGTTGGCGATGACGCATTTAGCCAAACAATTTTTTGACCATACGATAGAAAGAACCTATTACGCCTTAGTGTGGGGAGAACCGAAAGAAGACAAAGGCACTATCAATGCTGCGTTGGGGCGTAGTTTCCAAGACCGTAGAGTTGTTACGGTTTTTGAAGAAGACAGTCCTTATGGCAAAGAGGCTATTACGCATTTTGAAGTGTTGAAAAGATTGCGGTACGTGAGTTTGTTGAAGTGCAATTTGGAAACGGGACGTACCCACCAAATCAGGGCTCATTTAAAACATCTTGGACACGCCTTGTTCAATGACGCAACGTATGGCGGTGATAAAATCTTAAAAGGGAATGTTTTTAGTAGTTACAAAGCCTATATAGAAAATTGCTTTAAGATATTGCCAAGACACGCCCTTCATGCTAAATCTTTGGGCTTTGTTCATCCTGCTACAGGAGAGTTTTTACAGTTTGATACAGACTTGCCCGCAGATTTTCAGGCGTTGATAGACAAGTGGGAACACTATGTAAAATATAACTAAAGTAAAAAGAAAACCCTCTTTTAGCTTTGCTAATAAGAGGGTTTTTTGTGGCTGTAAGGGAAGGAGTCGAACCTTCACGAGGCGGTTAGGCACATCAGGGATTTTCTTTGTGGGCAAACAAAACCCCCTTTGTTACTTTCTTCCGTACTCCTCACCCCCGAGATAGGAGGGCATGGCTGCCAGTTTCATCACCTTACATTGTAGCCCCTAACCCCGAAGGGGAAATATTGTGGGGTTGTCCTTGTTTGACATTACAATATTAGTAGATTGGTTTTTGTTTTGCAAATTTTTCAATAATATTTTTAAATATTTACAATATTGATAATTTTAAAGCTAATTTATTGATTTATTTTTAAAAAACTAAGACTAACGAAAATGTTTTTGCGAAATTTGTAATCCTACAAATAGGGTTTTTTGGTAATAAATTGTGTATGTTTGGTGCTAAGTTTTGGTACAAAGATTTTAAAGAGCACAGCATAGAAAAACATATTCACCCATTTACACAACACTAATGGAAGAAGTCAAAAGTTATAGGAAACTACTTATTGAATCTGCTATAGTACATACACTCCTCCAAGTTTTCATTGCTACGGCTTGGGGGCTTGCTTGCTTTGGAATGATAGATAATTGGTTGAAGTTTTCTCAGGATAAACAGATGTTGGTACATGCCACAGGATTTACACGCCTTAGTGCTTACATAGTGAGTTATACCACTTTGTTTTTTATACTCAAAGCACGTAATTACAAGCTAAAACTACCTGTTTTTCAGTCAATTACTGCCAAAGATTTTCTATGTATATTGCTCATAGCCCTTGGTTTATTTTTAGTAGAAAAGCCAATTTACGACTATCAATTACTTGCTAATACCTACTTACAAACATCTTTTGAGCTACCAGTCTATACAAAGCAGGAGTTTAGTTTTACAAAAATCTACCATTTTGTTGCTATATTATTTTTAGCCCCAATAGCAGAAGAACTATTTTTTAGACATCATATTTTAAGAGGTTTGCAAGAAAACTACAGCCAAAGGTTAGCTATTTTTACTACCAATATTTTATTTGCTCTGGTACATTTTGATAATCCTTTTGCTGTACTTACAGCTTTTATCTTTGGTCTTACGGTAACCTATTTTATACTTCGCAGTAAAAATTTTTATCATGCCGTTTTGTTGCACTTCATAAGTAATCTTTGTTATACATTACAAAATCTCTTTGCCAATCAATACATGGACTTTAAACAATACTTAGGAGTTGGGTGGGCTTATTGGGTGCTTGTTTTATTGGGCTTAGTGTTTGTGGTGATAGGTTTTGGGGTACAAAGAAAATCCTAAGATATGCTCTTGCTTTTAAAAGTTTGATTTACTAAACAAATTTAATTTATCTATGCTAAAAATATTCTTTATTTTGGTGTTATGCCTTCATTTTTCTTTACAAGCCCAAACTTCTTGGGATAGTTTGGTAATTGAAAGACATACTTGGAGGTCTAATCTTGCAAGATTTAGTAACCCTCAACTTGATGAAGACATAAAAGAGAGTACAGAGAAAAAAATAATTACTTCAAATAAAAAAATTAGTCTTTGGTGGAAGGAAGTCAATCAATTTACAGATACTACACAATTATTAGCTGTTTTTGGTATAGACACTCTCCAAATTTTGCAAAATCCAGAAAGCCTTATAGCTTTTTATAGTGGCTATCACAAAAATAAAATCAACCAAAATCCAAAACAAAAAGAGTTTTTGATAAAGTTGCTAGGAAATACTAGTGTTTTTAAAAGGGAATTGAAAAACTCAATTATAGATAGAAGTAAATATGCTATACATAGACCATATTGTTACAATTATAGCATAAAATTTTATGCTCAAAGTCAGCTAATAGCACATTACAACTCTCAAAAAGCTGCACACTACAAATACTATTTTCCTTATATTAATCAAGAAAAAAAGGCAGTATATAACTTTCAAATTGATAACTTACTAGCAAAAACATTTAGGCATCAGTCTTTTTCTCCATTAAAAAAGGGTAAAAAAATAATACAATATTTAGTTACCAAAATTATAGATGCCAACATGGATACAGTGTATCAACTATATCCTTACACTTATCAAAAAGAAATTAAGGCATTAGAAACAGATTTTAGGCTTGTTTCTTTTGAGGGTGTTTATCAAAGGAGTAAATTTTTTGGATATACAGCCAATACTATTAAGGTAGTATTGCAAAGCAAAGAAATGTTGCCTAATGTATATCTAAATTTTATGGCATCTACTACTAAAAAAAGAATGTATCAAACTAATACCTTACAAAAGTCATATCAAGGTATTGTGAGTAGACTACAAAACATTGGTTTTCTGCGTGATTATTTGCTCAAAGATACTACTGCCAGATTAGACATTTATTATTTTGATAATAAAGCTATTAATGACTATGTGATAAATGAGGTTAATGGAAACCCCGAACAATGGGAAAGATATGATGACCGTAAAAAAAGGTCAAAATTGAGTACAACAGACTCAGTAAAGAAAGCAAACCAAGAAAGTTTATTAGCTATTTACAAAAAAATGGAGTGTGGTTGTGATTACCGTTGGGATAAAGAATTTATAGAAAAAGCTGTTGTTTTTACAATAACAGATGCCAACAATTCCATTTTAGCATGGCTGTTACTGCCTGATAATACTTTATTCTTGTATCGTGTGGATAGTCGTACAATAGCAACAACTCTTGTTATTAACCAACCCTTAACTAATTTTTCTCCTGATGCCACAAGCCCTTCGCCTTGTTTGTTATTAGACAAAAACGGTAAATTAATCCCCAAAAACTAAACAATCAACGAGCCTAAAATTCAATGAAAAGGCTTTGAGTATTACTTGTATTCATACAACAAGTAAGTCCTTTATTTTTCCTATCTTTGCTTACAACCAACTCTACGATTATGGGCTACAGCAACTACAAAAACTTCAAACTCACCTTAGAGAAATTAGGTTTGGAAGAAAGTGATGAACTTCTTTTTCCACAAATAGACTTAGTACAGCCTTCGGCATGGCTGCAACAGTCTTTAGCTTTGGCAGAAAGAGTACCACTAACCAACGAAAAAAGCAAATCGGAACGGATTATTTCGCCTATTCTAACAGAAATTGCGGTACATTTTGATAAACAATTTACCATGTTTTCTGGTGAAGACCTGACTGTGGATAGCAGCCGAGATTTGGCAGGAGAGTGTGATTTTTTCTTTGCCAAACACCCCCGCAAAAGTGTGATGCAAGCACCCGTAGTTACGTTTGTAGAAGCCAAAGCGGAGTGCCGCCCAGACGAGGATTTTGAGTACGGACAAGCCCAATGTACCGCCCAAATGTACGCCTCTATGCTGTATAATGAACTCAAAGGCAAGCCTACACCTTACATTTATGGTTGTGCGGTTACGGGTGATGTGTGGAAATTTATGAAGTTGGAAAAAGGGAAAATCACGTTAGATATTAAAAATTATTACCTGATAGAACTCCCTAAATTGTTAGGCATTTTTCATCAAATTTTGAATAGTTTTTTGAAAGAGTAAGTTTGCTTATTCAGTTACAAAAAAATAACCCTTTTGTTAGTTTCCACTAATCAAGAGGGTTTTTGCTGTAAGGGAAGGAGTCGAACCTTCACGAGGCGGTTAGGCACATCAGGGATTTTCTTTGTGGGCAAACAAAACCCCCTTTGTTACTTTCTTCCGTACTCCTCACCCCCGAGATAGGAGGGCATGGCTGCCAGTTTCATCACCTTACATTGTTGTTGTCCTTGTTTGACATTACAATATTAGTAGATTGGTTTTTATTTTGCAAATTTTTCAATAATATTTTTAAATATTTACAATATTAATAATTTTAAAGCCAATTTGTTGATTTATTTTCAAAAAAAACAAGACTAAGGAAAATGTTTTTGCGAAATTTGTAATCTCAAAATTTGCTACATTACGCTATTTATTTGGCTAATTAGTTATTATATTTTTCAATAAAGCTAAACTCTATTTTAGTCTTGTGATTAGTGATAAATGCTAAGATATAGTTTTCCATAATTCACTATAATATTTGAAAGATAAATTTCGTTTATTAATCATTACACTCTGTATTTTTAAGGATTAAAATTATCACACCATGACCACTAACTTTGAAATAATTGATAATTACGCTGTTCTGTATGAAGGTTATCATATTGACTTACATAATAACTTTCAATTAAAATCTATTCATTATGATACGCAAGCTCAACAAGTAATTATTGCATTTGGGCAAGGAAAAGGTGAATGGATACCTCAAAATGAATTGGCAGAAGTCATACTAATTTGTGAAAATACCAACTACTTCTACTTATCAAATAGTGAACTATCTGTCTATTCAGAAGATAGCAACACACTAGTTGAGATTACTTTTTTCCCCTCTTCTGACAGAGAAACAAATGATTGTATCATTTGGGGGCAACAAGCACCAGCAACAGATGACGATTTACTATTGTCTTTTCAGAATGAAATGATAGTGCGAATAGGCTGTAGTCATGTTAATTGCCATATAACTCTATAAAGAATTATTCTTTGTAACTATTTATCTTGACTATTTTTTCTTCAACTTGTTCCACTCTCTTCGTTCTGCTTTATCTGGCAACAAATCCCCATCTACAATTCTATATAATCCAAACCTATATTTTAGCCCAAAATCTATAGCATTGAGTATGCTTTCATCTGTTTGAATTTTTTGTTGTTCTTTTAGAAAAGCACGAATCTCTAAAACTACTTCATCACTCCATTTAGCTTGACCACCATTTAACGTAGAATCAAAATAACAACGAGCATACTCCAAATAGAATAAGGCATATTTTTTACGCCCATGTTCTATTAAGGATTGTCCTATTTCATAGAAATATTGGTAACAAGCCCATATTTTTTCAGATTCTTGGGCAGTGATTCTGTATAAATCCCTTAATAATTCAAGTGAAACATTGTATTTTAGCTCTCTTATACCTAATGAAACTTGAAGGCGAAAATTACTATTGACATCATACCACTTCTCAGGCCAGTTTCCATGTATGTCCATTTCAATAAACAACAAATCTGTTTCAGAGTTGTAGTTAGCTATAAATTCTAAGATATGATTTTCCATATTTTGCTACAATAGTTGAAGAATAAAGTTAGCTGATTTGTCTTAAACTGCCGCACAAAACAATCATCTAAAAATACTGCTTTTACTAAATTTAAGTAATTGTAGAATACTGAAATAAGCAAAATAGCAAGCCACCCCATAACTATTTTTTCACCAATCTATTCATTTTCAGGCAAAGATGCTATAACTTTGCGTATCAAAGCACTTTTACGAAGTTTCAGTATGGATAAACAGACAGGAGATTCCCTCAAAACACTTTCAGAAATTAGGGACTTGATGCAAAAATCTACAAGATTTATTTCTCTAAGTGGATTATCGGGCATTTCGGCGGGTATTTTTGCTCTTATTGGGGCAGCCTTAGCCTATTGGCGAATGGGGCAGCATTGGCAATATACAGAATATAGCGACTACCCGCCTACTGAAGATATTGACTTTGTGCAGTTTTGTGTCATCAATGCCCTAATAATTTTAATTTTGTCTTTGGCTTCAGCTATTTTCTTTTCTGTTCGCAAAAGCAAAAAAACAGGGCAAAAGATTTGGGATAAAACTGTTTGGCAACTCCTACTCAGTTTGGGTATTCCTTTGGCTACAGGTGGCGTGTTTTGTGTCGCATTATTATTACATCGTTATTACAGTTTGATAGCCCCAACTATGTTGATTTTCTATGGTATGGCGTTGCTCAATGCGAGTAAATATACTTTTAAGGACATTGTTTATTTAGCCTATCTCGAAATTATTTTGGGGCTTGTCAATGCTTTTTATGGTAGCTTAGGCTTGTTCTTTTGGGCAGTTGGCTTTGGTGTTTTACATATTTTGTACGGTTGGTATATGTATGTAAAATATGATAAATAGAGTTTGATTTTAAATTACGAATTACGAATTACGAATTTTGTCATTGTTTGCCTAACCACTGTATATTCGCCTGAAGGCGAATGGTCAGGTAAATTAAAAAATGAATAATAGTTATTTTGCAACGAACTACTTATTCGCCTAAAGGCAAATATACAACTACAACTGTTTTTACGACTTAAAATACGATTTACCTTGCTTGAAAATTTCAACAAAGCATTTGAAAGTAAAGCCCGTTTGGGCATTATGTCTATCCTCATCGTCAATGAAACGGTTGATTTCAACCGTCTGAAAGACTTATTGTCTTTAACAGACGGCAATTTGGCAAGTCATCTGAAAGCCTTAGAAGAATTAGGCTATATTGGCGTAAACAAACAATTTATTGGTAGAAAACCCAACACTACGTACTTTGCCACTACAGTAGGAAAAACAGCATTTACCCTACACTTAGATGCGTTGGAGAGTTTTTTGAAGGGAAAATAGTTTTAACTAATTACTTGTAAATGAACCACAAGGACACAAACTCACCAAGAAAAAGTAAAAAATAGTAACTTATGTTGTCTTTTTACTAAATCACTATGTATTAATACTTTTCGGCTTGTCCCATAGCTAATTGTTTAAAAGTGTAGCCTTTTTCTGCAAAAAATTTGAGGTACAAAGGCAAGGCATACCGCAAATTTCTTTCTGCCTTGTAGCTGTCATGGAACACGATAATTGCCCCTTTTTCCGTACAATAAATACTTTTTTCTAAACAAGTAACCTCGTGCAATGCCGTATCAAAATCCCCTGAAAGTACTGTCCACATCACCACTTCATAATTTGGCAATAAACTCCGCCGTTGGGCAGCAGACAATTTGCCATAAGGCGGGCGGAAAAGTGTCGTGTCTTGTTGGGCGTATTGGCGAATGGTTTTTTGGCACAGCTCCACATTGCGGAGGTACTCGGCATCATCTACATTCCAACCGTTGAGATGATTGAACGTATGGTTGCCAATACTATGCCCTTCTGCCAAAATTTTATCAAAAATATTGGGGTGTTTCACAATGTTGTCGCCTACACAAAAAAAAGTAGCTTTAGCATTGTAAATGGCTAACTGTTCCAGCACAAATTCCGTTACAATAGGTACGGGACCATCATCAAAAGTCAAATAAATTTCTTTTGCTTGCGTGTTTTTCTTCCACGTAAAGTTAGGAAACAAGGCGGGCAGAATAATTCCTGAACGGTGTGCGTACATTATAAGTCTTTGATTTTAATGCTAAGTTTATGACGTAAATCTACAAGGTTATTTGTTTGGAGATGTAGCCCCGCAGCCAATATAATTTTGGCACACGCCAACGTATCACTAAGGGCGTTGTGGTGCTGGAGTTCTACATTCAAAAAATCTGCCATTGCTTTAAGGTTATAGGCAGACAGGTTTCGCCAAGTACGTTTGGCAATTTGCAGAGAACAATGGTATTGAGATTTTGGGGCTACTAAGTCGTAATGTTGGAACAAAGACCGTAAAACTCCCATATCAAAACTTGCGTTGTGAGCTACTAAGGTTTGGTAATCTATAATGTCTTTCAGTTCTTTCCAAATTTGTGGAAAAGTCGGAGCATCTTGCACGTCATATTCAGTGATACCATGAATGTAGGTGAACTGAAAAAACGAAGGTTCTGGTTTGATTAACCACTCACGAGTAGCCACAATTTTACTGTCTTGTACCACTGCCACCCCCAAGGCACAGGCACTTGTCCGTAAATAATTAGCCGTTTCAAAGTCTAAAGCAACGAAATTCATAAGAAATAATTTAACTAAGTTACACAAAAAAGAGTGATTCACAAGCATACTTTTAAATAAAAATAAGATAAGTTACATTTCAACATTTTAGTCATCAATTAGTAATTACCCTATTTTTTTGTACCTTTCGTATCGTTTTATCAGCTTACCAAACCGTTTTTGCTATGTTCACATCTGTTTTGCGTCCTCTTATCGTGTTGTTGGCTTGTTGTTGGGCTGTTTCGGCGGTTGCAGAAACACTGCCTTCTACTCATTACAAATACGTTGCGATTCGGGACATTTGCCAAAAAATTACCGAAGCACATGGTCGACAAATCAAAACGCCGCATTTGGTGGTGTATAGTGTGGACAACGGCAAACAAGTCATTGCACAATTTAAAAATACGCCTATCCCGACTATTTACATAGACGAGAAAATCTATGATTTGAGCAGACGTTTCGGCAAAGATTCCTTAGATGCGTTGGCGTGTATTGTTGGGCATGAACTGGCTCATTTGTTTGAAAAACACTCTTTTTCAATCGGCATGACAGGCATGATGGGTTTGGTAGATGCGAATACAGGCGGAAAAGCATTGAGCAAACAAGACAAAGTAAGTTTGGAGTCGCAAGCAGATTATTACGGGCTTTTCTACGGCTATTTGGCGGGATACAAAACTTTCCAATTATTGCCCCAAATGTTAGATTTGATTTACAAAGAATACAAATTGCCCGAAAGTTTAGACGGTTATCCTTCCAAAAAAGAAAGAATTGCTACGGCAACTACCGCCATTACGGAGTTGAGCCAAATTACAACGGTGCTAAACGTAGGCGAAATTTTATACTTGCAAAAACAATATGATGACGCAGCCATAGCTTTTGAATATTTGCTGCAAAAATTTCCAAGTAGAGATATTTATAACAATTTGGCAACAATTCGCATTAACCAAGCCAGCAAGTTATTTAATAACGAAGAATTGTACTTTGCTTATCCTTACGAATTTGATGCGGTGGCAAGACTGCGAGCAGGCACAGAAAGGTCTGGCGGTGGCAATACCGAACAAGCCAAACTGCAACGCAGACGAGAATTATTAAAAGATGCCAAACAGCATTTAAAACGTGCTATCTTGTTAGATGCCAACTACTTAACGGCTTATATCAATTTGGCGTGTATTTATGCCTTAGAAGGCAACTACGAGTTAGCCATTGGGACAATGAACGAAGCAGAAACTTTGTGCCATGAACAAAATATAACTTTTTCGGGAAATGCCTATCTAATACGTGCCATTGCGAGAGTACGCAGCAACCAATGGGAACAAGCCGAAAAAGATTTTGAACAAGCCGTAAACAAAAAAGCTACCTTAGCCAAATACAACTACGAGTTGTATAAACAAATGAAATCTTCTTGGACAGACAAAATGATGAATTGGGTAACAGATTGGCAAGGACTAACGGATTGGGTGCAATCTTGGACAGAAAACAACCAAGAAAAAACCATGCACATCAACCCTAATTTGGAAAAAATCTGCCAACAAAATGTAACTGAAAGCAGCCAAAAAACTGTTTTTGACCAAGAAATGACTGTAAACGAAAACAACAAAACCGTAAAAATAAGCAGCCAAAAAGAAGGCAGTTGCGAAAAACTAAAAATTAAACTCTTTGACAAGGATTTGTTTTTGTTAATGACTGCCCCCAATTATATTGGTACTACTGCTAAAGGCGTAAGTTTGAATGATAATGTAGAAAAACTCACACTTCTTTATGGACAGCCTTCTTATGTGGTGGGTTGCAACGGAGCAGATTTTTATTTTTACGAACAAGCCAACTTAATTATGCGTGTGGCACAACGCAAAGTAAAAGGTTGGGTGTTGTATAAGATTAAATACAGATAAACTTTTGTACGATTGCCAAAGTCTTCAACTATTGGCAATCGTACAAAAGTTTCCTACCAAATATTTTCTAAATCTTTGGCTTCGTATTGGTGGTTACGAGTCGTAAACAAAGATTCGGGTGTTTTTTTGAGTTGCAAAGGATTTTTTTGAGAAAGTCTATATAGAACTGCCAAAGGAAATAAAAAAAGATAAAATATGAAGGTCAATATCACACAGGAGTTTATCCAAGCTAATATTTCACCAATTTTAAACCAAAGTTTTACAATTAAATTACCTAAAAACGGTATAAGTAAAAAAACAAGTCCTAAGCCTGTTGCTATATAAATAAAATAAGTTTGGTAATTTTTGAATACAAAACTAAGTACCAAAAAACCAACTACTATAGCTAATTGTGCTTTAACCTTATCTATTGGGTTTTGAGTTTGCATGAAATATGATGAGAATAAAAGCAAAAATAGGTAAATATGCCTACTTTCTAGGGCTAAATTAGTCAAAAAATAAGTTTAAAATCTATTTCAAGAGTTAGAATAATAGGTTTAATATTGTATATTTCACACACTTTACTACATTTGTAGTTGTAAAAGTATCAACTTTACCCCTTTTAAAAATAGAAATCGTATGAAAATCCGTCATTTTATGATAGCCTTGCCTTTGGCGGCGAGCTTGTTTATGGTAGGTTGTGGTGCTTCAAACGAAGAAGTACAAAAACTGAAAGACCAAAACGCAGAACTTTCGGCAGGACAGAAAAAAGATAGCTTGTATATCGCCAGCATGAACAAAGAAATGGACGAGCTATATGCTAACTTGGACTCTATGCGTGCAAGAGAAGAACGTATCCGCCAAGCTACTGAAAAACTACGTGCCAAAACGATGTCTGGCAAAGAAGGTAGTGTAACAATTGACGAAAGTTTTGCTCAATTAGAGAAATTATTGGCTCAAAACAAGCAAAAAATTGCGTCTTTGCAGAAAAAATTAGCAGAGTCTGACAAGAAAAATGCCGAGTTACAAAGATTTGTTGATGAATTGCAAAAATCAATCACAGATAAAGACAACACTATCAATGACTTGAAAACTCAAGTAACTTCGCTACAAAAAGAAGTAGAAGATTTGAAGGTAGCTGGTGCAACTTTAATGGCACAAAACCAAGAAAAAGAAAAGCAATTAGCAGAAACTACAGACCAATTAAATGCGGTGTACTATGTAGTAGGCACTAAAAAAGAGTTGGAGAAAAAAGGCGTAGTAGATACAAGAGGTTTGTTTAACAAATTGGACGGTATTGCTGCAGGTGCTAACGAAGGTGCTTTTGTGAAAGGCGACAAACGTTATTTGACCGAAATCAATGCAGGTGCAGGCAAAGCTAAAAACACTACTGTTATCCCGAAACGTGAAGGTTACGAAGTAATACAAAACGGTGGAGATGTAATTATCAAAATTACTGATGCTGAGAAGTTCTGGAAACAAAAAATGGTGGCTATTGTCATGTAATTCATGCATCTTTTGATATAGCCTGAAAAGGTGTAATCTTTTTAAAAAGATTACACCTTTTTTTGTGGTCATTGTTAATAAAATTTGCTTACAAATAGTTAAGTGATTGTTAATCTGTTATTTAAAGACACTTAAAATATTTAATTAAATATTTTAGCTTAAAAACTTGAATTTCATTTTTTATTGACTACCTTTGTTCTATCAAAATCACCCTGCAAGATGGTTTTGGTGCTATGAGAGATTAACACACACCACCACAATTAATACCTGTAAGCCATGAAAGATTTTTATGCAAAACTAAAAGATAACTTGGGCTTAAGTTTGATACTAAGCATCGGGTTAGGCGTAGAGTTTAGCAACTTCCAAGCCATGTTTTTTCGGTTTATGTTACAATATAGACCCGATTGGGGGGCATTTAACCACATTTTTGCGGTTTTGTTAAGTGCATTTTTGTTGTTGTGTATCGTCATTTTTGGTATTCGCCGTCAAACGGTACTTTCATGGTTTTTGGCATTATTGACTTGTGTGATTTCGTTTTCGGTGTATAGTCGCATGGAACTTTCTTGGCAGTGGGAGCAAATGAGTGAGGTAAATTTTGTGGTCATTATTCTAAGTGGTTTGTTGCCTTTGTTGGTGGCGTACACTACGCACTTGATAGCACAAACAGACGAAAATGGCTACTATGTGGAGGATACAGACGAAGAAACAGAACATATTGAGGCTTTATTGCAGGAGATTCGCCGTAAACACCGCCAACGTGCAGCCTTGCAACACGCCAACGAAACGGTAAGTAGCCGAAAACGCCACTACACAATGGCAGACAAACGCCAAAAAGATATTATTCCAGAGGAAGACGAGGACGACAGAGAAGTAATTTATGAAAAAGAGTGTGAGGAATGTGGCGAGGCGTTTGAAACGAAACGCAAAAATGCGAAGTATTGCTCAAGAAATTGTAGCCTACACGCACAAAAACGCAAACGCAACACCAAACCTGTAGCCAAAACAAAGGTAGTAGTGAAAAATGCAGCAGCTAAGATTTCGCCTAAACCTGTGGTAATGACAAAAGTAAACGTGCAGCCACCTGTGGCACAAGAAAAACCTGTTACACCCAAAGTTTTTGCAGAAAGAAAAGCACCTATTCAGCAAATTGTTGAAGAACAAGATTTTACGGAAAAAAAAATAAAAAATGAATCAATAAATAAAGAAAAAAAACAAGAAAAACCTCAAACTACTTACTCAACAGCCAAAAAAGAAGTAGAGGAGTTTAGTTTTTCGGCAAGCAAAGTCTATGAAGATGATGACGATAACGTGATTTACTTCAACTGCGACTACTGCGGAAAAGCCAGCACCCGTACTAACCAACACAGTCGTTATTGCTCTGAAGTATGCCGTATCAGTGCTTTAAAAACGAAGAAAAAGTCAGACTTTTTTGCAAGTAAAGATGAGTTTGAAACAGAAGGTTTTATAGAGTGGACAAATCCACAAAACGCATAGCTTACTGATTTGATTATGACTTAGCCCTTGAACTGTTGTTCGAGGGCTATTTTATTGTAAACCACCACCTAAAAGATGATATTAATCACCATTTAGGCTTATTCATATCATTGTTTAGGCTTGCAGTTGCTAGTAAATTTGCAGCCATACCTGAATATTTTTTTATGAAAACTTCCACTCCTCCCCCCTCAGAAGCCTTTAGGGATACCTTAGGCGTATTAGACGAAGACGGACACCGCCTCCGTATGTACCCCAAAGCCGTAGATGGGCAGTTTTACAAAGCCCGTACCTTGGTGGGTTTTACCTTGTTAGCCTTGCTTTTTGCAATGCCTTGGGTGCATATCAACGGACAGCAGTTTTTATTGTTCAATGTCTTGGAACGGAAAGCTGTTATTTTTGGTATCATGTTTTTTCCTCAAGATTTGTTCTTGTTTGCTCTTGCCATGATAACTTTCGTGGTCTTCGTCATTGTCTTTTCTATTGCGTATGGTCGGTTGTTTTGTGGTTGGGTGTGTCCGCAAACTGTTTTTATGGAAATGGTTTTTAGGCGAATAGAACATTGGATTGAAGGAGATGCCAACCAACAACGCAAATTGGACAATGCAGCGTGGACAACCGAAAAAATCATGAAAAAAACCGCCAAACATACTCTTTTCTTGTTGGTTTCGTTTTTGATTGCCAATACATTCTTGGCGTATTTGGTAGGTAGCAAAGAGTTACTCAAATTAGTTACACATTCGCCTTTTGAACACCTTACTTTGTTTGTGTCTTTGTTGGTGTTTACGGGGGCTTTTTATATTGTCTTTGCCAAAGTAAGAGAGTTGGTTTGTATTGTGGCGTGTCCGTATGGTCGTTTGCAAAGTGTATTGTTAGACAATAAAAGTATGGTCATTGCCTACGATTTTGTGCGTGGTGAACCCAGAGGCAAACTCAAAAAAAATACGGCTGCCCCTGCCGAAGCTCCCAAACAAGGCGACTGTATAGACTGTAAATTGTGCGTGCAAGTTTGCCCTACGGGAATAGACATTCGGAATGGTACGCAGTTAGAGTGTATCAACTGTACGGCGTGTATAGATGCTTGTGATGATGTAATGGAGAAAATTAATAAACCCAAAAAGTTAATTCGATATGATTCTATTGAAGGCATTACTGAAAAAAAACCTTTTGGTTTTACAAAAAGAATGGCAAGTTACAGTGTGGTGTTGGTGCTGTTGATGACTTTGTTATCGTACTTTTTATTGACTCGCAAGCCGTTGGACGTGGTAGTGATGCGTACACAAGGGCAACTGTACCAAGAAATAGACAGCGTAACAGTAAGTAATTTATACAACGTAGAGTTTGTGAACAAAACTCCCGAAACCATGAAGGTATGGCTAAGAGTAAAAGACGTACCCGCCAAAATTAATTGGGTCAATTCACAAAGTTTTATTCAAATTAACAGTGGCGAAGTATTAAAAACTACGCTATTCATAGAAACAGCCAAAAAAACTTTTAACAAAACCAGCAATAAAATTATCTTAGAAGTGATGAATGGCGACAAGGTACTCACAGAAACTAAAACTACGTTTCTTGCTCCTATGGGTGGGAAGTAATTATGTATAAATAATGTAAGTGTAACATCTATAGTGTGTGGTTTAGCTAACACTCTAGATGTTACACAACTTACGTTATTTATTAACAATCCTTAAACTTCTATCTCTTACTAATACGATAGGTCAGGTGTACTTGATAGAACTGCTTAGTGGTGGGTAATGCAAAATATTCATAACGACCTTCAATAGCAAACCTCTTGTACTCAAAGCCTCCGCCAAAACTTAAACTACCTAAAAGCATTGAATAAGTCCTTGTATCTGCAATATTTGATATAGACATACGCACAGGAGTCCCTACACTTACAATAGGTATAAGTTGATTTCGTGGCAATATCCTTAGACGTACTTGTGGTAATAAAAATATATGCGAACTACTATAATTAGTACCCAAAGAATTAAATTCATCAATATTATAAGTTATGTCTGTTATAAATACCCATCGTTGAAAAGAACGAGGCACCACTTGTCTTAAACTAATACCCAAAGTAGGTATTTTATTAGATAGATTATTGTAACCCACAAGTCCAGAAATAGTAAAGTATGTATTATCTATTTGTTGTACTTTTTTTAGCAATATTTTTTGTTCTTCTTTATTATCTTTGCTTATATACATTACCAAGAACTTGGCAAGTCCTTTTTGTGTATAAGGTAGATTCAAGACCTTACTTTCTATATTTGGGTCATCAGCAAATAAAGCAATTAATGTTTTTTTATACTCCTCTGTATTTACTGTATAATCTAAACCATTGGTCTTTGTCCATAAAAATTGTTGATTAAACAATGGAACAATAGGTAAGGTATCCTTCTTAATAAAGAAATGTTCTTTGTTCCTATTATCATTATAAACAAATAGTTGGTAGTTATGTAAACTAAAAAATCTACGCAGAAATACCTTTTGGTGTTTAAATCTGTCTGAATAATTCATAAATCCTTGTAGAGTACCAGTTCGGTACTGCTCATCTATTTTCTTTGAAGTATTATCTATTTGCCCTTCATAGCTTTGATAATACTCAGCAAATTCTATAATATAGAATCCTTTACTATTAGACGGGCTGTACTCTTTTTTTTGACCATTCTGTAAAAGAGTCAAATAAGATGGATTTTTCATCCAATTAAAGTAGTCTATTTCACCTCGAATCGTATCATTCGTGTTCGTAATAATGTAACCTGTTTTAAGTCTATTTTGTGCAAGCAAGAAATTTTTTGAATAAAACAGACATACAAACAATAGAAGCAAAAAGTTTAATTTAAAATACATAATTTAAAAAATTTTAATAAATAAAAGATATAAAATTATATTGATAGTGTAGTCCTTTAAAAATTTATAGTAAAACTCATTTTTCAAAGAAATAGGCTTCTTGAATACTAAGTATAACAATTCATAGCACGACACTATCAATACAATTTTATATTTACTAAATTTTATTGCAATATTAAGTAATATATTTTAAATATTAAAAATTTAAAAAATTAGTATTTAAATTTTTGAATAGATTTGTATTATCTCTATCTCTTTGTATTTATTTAGAATGTATAAAATAACTTATTGATAATCCTTGACTATATGTAAAGGTATCACACTTACTCTTACATATATACATTTTGTAATAGCTTATACTTTAAGAATTTTAACTCTATATAAATCAATATAAAAACGTACTTTTGTAGCTTATTCACAAGAGCATGAAATTACACCGCAATACTGTAGAGGCTATTTTAGTTGCCCTCAAAGAGATTTTTGAAGGCGAAAAATATGCCGATAGAGTCATAGAGAAAGTTTTAAAGAGTAATCCTAAATGGGGAGCAAGAGATAGGGCTTTTATTGCCGAAAACACCTACGAAATTGTGCGTTGGTGGCGTTTAATCTTATTCACTATCAAAGTTGAAGAACTTGCCAATCCGCAAAAGTACGGAGAAGGTTTGGGCTTTTATTGGCGAGTTTTTGGGGCTTGGTGCGTACTCAATCAACAAGAACTCCCCGATTGGCAGGAGTTTAAGTACATAGACGCAAAGGCGGTGCAGCGTAGATACCAACAAGCCCAAACAGAACGGAAAATTATGCAGGCTATTCCAGATTGGTTAGACGAAGTAGCCTCTTTGGAATTGGGCGAACAATGGGACAGCGAAATGACTGCTATGAACCAAGAAGCCCCTGTAATTTTGCGAACAAACACCCTCAAAACTTCGCTGCCCGAACTACAAAAGCTATTGGCAGAAGACAACATAATGACTTATAGTTTTGCAGACACCGCCATTAACCCTGCTCAACTGCCTTTGCCGTATGCCTTGCAATTAGCCCAACGCAGAAATATTTTTACTTCTGTGCATTTCAAAAATGGCTTATTTGAAATACAAGATGCTGCTTCTCAATTAGTTGCACCGTTTTTGGACGTGCAAGAAGGTATGCGTGTGGTAGATGCTTGTGCAGGGGCTGGTGGAAAAACACTGCATTTGGCTACATTAATGAACAACAAAGGGCGTGTAATTTCAATGGATACCGAAGGCTGGAAATTGGACGAATTGCGGAAAAGGACTGCCCGCAATGGCATTAGCAATGTAGAGCCTCGTGTCATAGACTCTAACAAAGTGATTAAACGATTAGAAAATTCGGCAGATAGATTGTTATTAGACGTGCCTTGTTCGGGCTTAGGTGTATTGAAACGAAACCCTGATGCCAAATGGAAACTCCACCCCGATTTTATCACAAGAATTAAAGCCACACAAGCCGAAATATTGGGCAATTATGTGAGCATGTTACGAAAAGATGGCGTATTGGTCTATGCCACTTGTAGTATTTTGCCCTCTGAAAGTGAGGAACAAGTACGAAAGTTTTTGGAACAACAAGACGGTAAATTTGAACTATTGGCAGAACTGCGGACTTCACCAGCCCAAACAGGTTTTGATGGTTTTTATATGGCTAAATTGGTAAAGAAAAGTTGATAATAAAATTAGTAAGGTTTGTAACATAGACTTTAGTCTGTGTACTTAATGTGTTGAAAACTACACACTTATTACACAGACTAAAGTCTATGTTACAATGCTATAATTACTTCTCATTCAAATATTTCCACATCAAACTTGCCGTATAATTGGCTACACTTGGACGTTTCAGTTTTTCTTCCAACTCCCGATAATCCGCAGCTATAGACAGTCTATTTTTGTGTAAAACTAATTGTAGTTCTTCTATCAATGTGTTGGTATTAAAATCCTTTTGTAGCAATTCAGGCACTATTTTTTTGCCCATTATCAAATTAGGCAAAGCCATGTACTTGGCTTTTACAACCATTTTACCTATCCAATAAGTAACGGGGCTTACTTTATAACAAACCACTTGTGGCACTTTGAACAAAGCCGTTTCTAAAGATGCCGTCCCCGAAGCCACAATCGCAGCTTTGGCATGGTACAATAAATCATAAGTTTCATCAAACACGACCATGACTTCATGGTGTTGGGCTTCTGCATACACTTCTTTGGGTAGAGTGCTTACGCCTGCAATCACAAATTGGTAGTCTTGAAATAGGTGTGTAATAGACAAAAACGGTTCTAACAGCGACAATACTTCTTGTTTTCGGCTACCGGGCAGTACCGCAATGATAGGTTTATCGGGCAAAAAATATTTTTTCTTGAAGTTGGCTTGTGGTTTAAAGGCTTTTACCATGTCGTACACAGGGTTGCCTACATAATCTACTTCGTAGTCATAATTGCGGTAAAATTCCTTTTCAAAAGGCAAAATCACAAACATTTTATCTACGATTTGGCGAATGGTCTTTGCCCTACCTTGATTCCACGCCCAAATTTTTGGCGAAATGTAGTAAAATACTTTAAAACCTTGTTTTTTGGCAAACTTGGCAATACGTAAATTAAAACCTGCATAATCCACCAAAATCACTACATCTGGTTGATAGGCTATAATATCTTGCTTGCAACGGTTCAAAAAACGGCGGATTTTGCCCAAATGCTTCACCACTTCCCAAATGCCCATAAAAGCCATTTCGCTGTAGTGTTGCACAAGGTCAGTGCCTGCGGCTTGCATAGCCTCTCCGCCCCACCCCCGAAACTCTGCCTCTGCATCTTGTTGTTTCAGGGCTGTTATCAAGTTGGCTGCGTGTTGGTCGCCAGATTTTTCGCCTGCAATGATATAGTATTTCAAGTCAGTTCAGATTTAGTTGTTTGATAGAAGTACAATTTTAAAAATTTATTGTAGGATTACAAAAGTTTTGTAATTTTTTCGCCTATTCAACCTCCCCCCTACCCAGTTACGCCCCCAGCCCTCCATTTGGAGAGGGGGTTGGGGGGTGAGGTCTTTCAAAACAATGACCTCATTACACTACCAACTTTACGGCGAAGGCACGCAAATATTCATTGCCTTTCATGGTTTTGGGCAAGATGCTACGGTGTTTTCCCAATGGCAACAGCTATTCCCCAACAGTAAACTGTATTGTATAGATTTATTTTTTCATGGGCAAAGCCAATGGACAGATAAAAACTTGCTATTGAACTTACCACAATGGAAAATATTGTTAGAAGATTTTTTTAACACACACCATATTCAACAGTTTTCGTTAATAGGTTTTTCTTTGGGGGGTAAAATAGCTTTGATAAGCTACCAACTTTTTGCAGAGAGGGTGCAGGCGGTTTGGTTATTTGCACCAGACGGACTGCCTACGAGCCGTTGGTATTGGTTGGCAACAAAAACGCCGTTGCGTAGTCTGTTTCGGTATTTGATGTTGGCAGAGTACCCTGTTTTTCAAAAAATATTGGATAGCGTAGCCCAATGGGGCATTTTTCCGAAAAAATATTTACAGTTTATCAAATCTCAAATTCGCCAGCCACACCAACGCCAACAAGTCTATGCCACTTGGTTGTTATACAGAGATTTTGAGGTAAACCCTTTACTTATTCAAGAGTTAGCCGTAAAGTATGCTGCACATTTTAAGGTTTTTGTTGGTAAAAAAGATACATTTATTCATGCTCAACACCTACAAAAATTCGTGAATAGGTTAAATCCTTTGGCGACCTTAGAGGTGTTGAATTGTGGGCATCATGACTTGTTGTTGTTTTACAAAAAATTATTGCTTTCTAAAGTCGTGCCTTAAACCTATAAGGTTTTAAAAACCTTATAGGTTTGATATACATAGCACTACGATTACTCTTGCACCAAAGTAAAATAAAAAAGTTCCTCTGCAAAAATTACCTCTTGCACGTCTTTTTTACCCAAAGCAATTCGTTGTACTTCGGAAGTTGGGTAAATGGTTTGGTAGTTTTTATCGTCTTTGAGTTTAAATTTCATAGGCATATTAAAATACGGTTGTTCTGCCCACCACCGAAACTGCAAATAAGTTGTATCATTTTCTTTAACTAATTGGTACGATAATCTTGGCGGTCTGGCGTGTTTGAGGTATTGGTAAAAAATAGGAGCTAACTTTTTGCCTGTTTCCTTCTCAAAAAAATCAATGACTTGTTGCGTGTTCAACATACTGATTTTGTATTGTTTACAAAAATTTTTAATCGTACTAAACCACACTTTGTCATCATCAATCGTATTGCGGAGGCTATGCAGCAACCAAGTGCCTTTGTAGTAAATATCTGCCCCTTCCCATTCCGTATGGTTAATGTCCATGTCGCCCAACATTGGCGAAATGTTGTAAATTTGTTTCTTTTGTTCTTGCAAATACGCCAATGCCACTTCATAGTTTTTGGTACATTCCAAATACAAAGTTTCTACATACGTAGTAAAAGCCTCGTGAATCCACATTTCTGCATGGTCATTCACACTCAAAGAATTGCCGAAATATTCATGCCCACTTTCGTGAATAATGATAAAATCAAAGCCCCATTTGTTGTTTTTGTAGTTATTGCCATACGCTATAGCCCCTTGATGTTCCATACCCCAATACGGCGTTTCTACTAAGGCGTAGCCATCTCGCCAAAACGGGTATTTGTCAAAATATTTCTCAAAACACGCCAACATGGGCTTTACTTGGGCAAAATGTTTTTTGGCTTGTTTGGTATTGTAGTTCAAGACATAGTAGTCTAACTCTAATTTTTCTCCGTCTATGGTACTCACAAACGTATCCGAAAAATGACTGTATTTGCCTATGTTCAACGTGATATTGTAGTTGTTGATAGGGTAACTTACTTTCCATTCAAAACCTGTGTAACCTTCTGCGGTTTTGCGTTGCCCTGTTTCTCTGCCATTGGCTACGCAGGTCAAGCCGTTGGGTACTTCGCAGTAAATTCGCACACTGTCGGGTTCGTCTGACAAGTGGTCTTTGTTCGGAAACCACAAACTTGCCCCAATGCCTTCACAACTTACGCCTATCCAATCATTGCCGTTTTTGTCTTTGCGAAAAGAAAAACCACCGTCCCAAGGAGGATTGACCGCAGCACGAGGCTCTCCATGATAATAAACAGTTAGTTTTTGTTGGCTACCTTTGGCTTGTACTTGTGGAAAACGGACAAAAAAAGCATTGCCTTCTCTTTCAAACAAGAGTTTTTTTCCTTCAAAAACCACACTATCCAAAGACATATTCGCAAATAAATCTAATTGTAATTGTTGAAAGTCTGTTTTTACTAAATAGCTAATTGTATTATGCCCTGCTATACTTTTTTGTGGAATATTGAGGCGTAAATTAAGGTCATAGTGCGTAACATCAAAGCAAGTACGCAAAGGCGACAAAGCCCCCCGCAAACTGTCTTGGCGGGTGTAGTTTTGGGCAAAAAGGCTTGTCCCAAAAATTGAAAAAAATAAGATAGATAGGTAGTATTTCATGTTTTTCGTGGTTAGTAATGTATATTGAAAATCTACTTACAAAAAATGACATCTTCATTACAAGATGTCATTTTCAATGTCTAAAATGAAAGATTAATTGACAATTTACTAATAACGCAAGTTGTGTAGTGCCTACTGGAGTGTGGGCTTTAGCCCAAATATAGGTCTGTTATAGCTTAGAAATATATCTTTTCATGGCTAAATATGTGGGCTAAAGCCCACACTCCAGATACTACGCAACTTACATTAATAATCATTCATTTTATTAGTTCATTCCTTGTTTGCCCGACTCCTCTCTGCGTTTGCGTTGCATAGGGTTTTCGTTCATTTTGCTACGCTGCTTAAATATCTCAAAACGAGTAGGTTGTGCTTTGCGTGGAAACGAATTGTTTTCAGTATTAATATCTGATGTTTCCAAATAAGGGTCAAGATTTACGCCTTTGAGTTTTTTGTTCAATGCAAAAACTTTTGACACCTTGTCGTTATTCATTCGCCAAATTTCGGCAGGAATACGTTGCACTTCTTTTGTACCATCTTCGTATTCAAACTCAATCACAATCGGCATTACTAAACCACCTTTGTTTTCAAAGTTTACTTGGTAAAAGAACTTTTTACTGTTCAATACTGCCTTTTCTTCTGTACTCAAAGACTTCAAATAGTTTTCGTATTCGGTTTTGTCCAATGGTGTAACTTCATACGGATTGTAGTTATTGTAAAAATCCCTCATTTCGGGTCTGCTTTCTACCACCGTTTTAGGAATATCCGTTTTGTTGCGAATAGTCGTAATGTCTTGCACTTTTGCCTTTTCTGCCTCTCTTGCCTTTTCAGTTTCAGGGTTCATTGCATCTAAATCATACTCGACTACGTTTTCAACGGCAATATCCACAGGTTCGGTAGTATAAAACCAACCACGCCAAAACCAATCTAAATCTACCCCAGAGGCATCTTCCATAGTACGGAAAAAGTCCGCAGGCATTGGGTGTTTGAAAGCCCAACGACGAGCATATTCTTTGAAAGCATAATCGAATAATTCTCTACCCATTACCGTTTCACGCAAAATATTCAAAGCTGTGGCAGGTTTACCGTAAGCATTGTTACCAAATTGCTTGATACTTTCGGAGTTTGTCATCACAGGTTCAAGGGTACTTTGGTCGCCTTTCATGTAATCTACCATGTTTCTTGCAGGCCCTCTACGACTTGGGTAATTTCTATCCCACTCTTGTTCTGCCAAAAATTGACAAAAACTGTTCAAACCTTCGTCCATCCATGACCATTGTCTTTCGTCAGAGTTGATAATCATTGGGAAGAAGTTATGCCCTACTTCGTGAATAATTACCGAAATCATAGCATACTTGATACGGTCAGAGTACGTGCCGTCTGGTTCTGGTCTGCCACCATTGAAACAAATCATAGGGTACTCCATACCCCACACAGGTCCATGCACAGAAATAGCCACAGGATACGGATAATCAATCGTATGTTTTGAATAAACTCTTAATGTATGTGCTACTACTTCAGTAGAATATTGTCCCCACAAAGGATTACCTTCTTTTGGGTAATACGACATTGCCAGCACATTATTGTCGCCAACTTTTACCGCCATTGCGTCCCAAATAAACTTGCGTGAACTTGCAAAAGCCACATCACGCACATTTTTTGCCACATATTTCCAAGTTTTTTTGTCTTTGGCTCTACCTTTTTCGGCTTCGATAGCTTCGGCTTGTGTAACCACAACTACAGGCTTATCAGATTTTTTTGCCTTTTCAAATCTTTCTAATTGTGCTTTAGTCAAAACTTCAGACGCATTCTGCAATTCACCAGACGCAGCCACAATATGGTCAGCAGGGACAGTAATTGCCATTTTGTAATCGCCAAAAGTCAAAGCAAACTCACCACGTCCCAAAAACTGTTTGTGTTGCCAGCCGTTTACGTCATCATACACCGCCATACGAGGAAAGAATTGGGCAATTTCGTACAAATAGTTTTTGTCTTGGGCAAAATATTCATAACCAGACCTTCCGCCCAATTTGAGTTGGTCGTTGATATTGTAAGACCATTCTATAATAAAACTGAATTTTTGTTTGCTGCCCACAGGTTTTGGAGGCAATACACGCATCATTGTTTTGTTTACTAAATAGGCTAATGGTTGCCCTGTAGCTGCATCTTTTACAGACTTTATTTTGTAACCCCCATCGAAATTGTAATCACTTGTGAGGTATTGCATCATTGCAGGGTTAATTTTATCGGGCAAAGTACCTGTCAAAGTGCTATAAGTATCTGAATTGGTACTGTAAATATTTTGGTCGACTTGTAACCACAAATAGTTGAGTACATCAGGCGAGTTATTGTAATAAGTAATAGTTTCTGCCCCTGTCAAAGTTTGCTTGTCGTCATCAATCTCCACTTGCATATCATAATCGGCACGTTGTTGCCAATATTCATGTCCCGGTGCCCCAGATGCAGTGCGGTAAGTGTTAGGCGTAGGTAATTCTGTTCCTAATTGCCTAAACTTAGACCTATCCGTAGTTTCCAACTTTTGGGCAAGTGCAGTAGTAGCCATAGTAGCCACTCCCAACAGTGCCAAAGCAAAGCCGTAAAGTGTTTTTTTCATGTGTTTGAATAGATAAAGTGAAACTCAACAAAGTTCTGTATTTTTGAAGGAAAAATAACAATTTGGCGAATAAGATAGGGGCTTTTAGTTTTTTTTAACACTAAGAAGTCATTACAGAACAATAAGGTAAACACATAGTTAAAAATGCTACATGGCATTTAAAATCCAGCTATTATTTATTTTCATACAATTATTATGCACCCAGCCATACAAAAAATTCAGGAGCAACTTGCACCATTAAGGCAACAAATCATTCAACACAAAGTATATTCGGCTATTCAGGATTTGAATGACCTACAAATTTTCATGCAGTACCATGTTTTTGCGGTTTGGGATTTTATGTCTTTACTCAAAGCCTTGCAAAACAATTTGACTTGTGTTACTGTGCCTTGGTTTCCGAAGGGTTCGGCAACTACTCGTTATCTTATCAACGAAATTGTAGTAGGAGAAGAATGTGATATAGACAGCAAGGGCATACGAAAAAGCCATTTTGAATTGTATTTGGAAGCAATGCAGCAAAGTGGGGCAAGTACGCAGTCTATTCGCACTTTTACAAATGTGCTACAAACTACAGGGAACTTCCAAACCGCCTACACCCAAGCCCAAGTACCCCAAAGCATACAAAATTTTGTAGATTATACGTTCAAAATTATTGGTAGTGGCAAAGATTATTTGCAGTCTGCTGTTTTTACGTTTGGAAGAGAAGACCTTATTCCGCAAATGTTTTTGTCTATGGTCAATGACATAGACAAAAAACTACCCAATAGCATAGCCATTTTCAAATATTATTTGGAAAGACACATTGCCATAGACGGCGACCACCACAGCCATTTGGCACAAGCAATGACCATTGAACTTTGTAACGACCACCCAGACCGTTGGGCAGAAGTGGCACAAGCCTGCCAAACAGCTCTACAGATGCGTTTGCAACTTTGGGACGGTGCGTATGAACAAATACAGCAACAAAAAACGGTAACACAAAGCATCTAAGCAAAAAAATGTACTCTTTAAAAAAACAAAGAAGTTGTAATCCTTTTAAAAGGATTACAACTTCTTTGTTCAAATAGCATTGTTTTTTATCGTATGCCCAAACAGACTAAAGTCCATTCTACGGTCATCACTTATTTTTCTAACTCTGCCACTACCAACTCGTTTACCTTTTTAGGGTCTGCTTTGCCTTTGCTGGCTTTCATTACTTCGCCTACAAACAAGCCCAATAAGCCTGTTTTGCCGTTTTTGTATTCCTTAATTTTATCGGGGAATTTGGCTAAAGCTGCCGTAATCAACGGTTTGATAAGGTCATCACTGCTGTCTTGCAGCAAATCTAAACTTTGTGCCAGAGCTGCTGCCGTTTGTTGCGGTTTTTCTATGAACTGCGGGAACAACTTTTGCGAAGCCGTAGCAAAACTCAACTTGCCTGTTTCTACCAACACAATAATTTCTGCAATTTGGGCAGGTTTCAAGGCAAATTCGCTAACGTGGAGTGTCAATTCATTCAGATATGACTTAATAGGTCCCATCATCCAGTTAGAAGCAGCCTTATAGTTGTTCGTTACTTGGCACAATTCCTCAAAATACAAGGCAATTTCTTTGGTATCTGTCAAAACCATTGCATCATATTCAGGCAAACCGTATTGTTCTATAAACTTGGTTTTCAGTTCATTAGGCAATGCAGGCATTGTAGATTTTACTGTAGCCAAATAGTCTTGAGTAACAATGAAAGGCGTAAGGTCGGGTTCGGGGAAATAACGGTAGTCGTTCAAATCCTCTTTGGTACGCAAACTGTACGTATTGCCTGTTGAGGCATCAAACATACGAGTTTCAGACACAAAACTTTCACCTTTTTCTGTCAATTCTACCTGACGCATAAACTCATGTTCTATGGCACGTTGCACGTTGCGGATAGAGTTCATGTTTTTTACTTCTACTTTTTTGCCAAAATGTGTGCTTCCATGTGGGCGAATAGAAATGTTGGCATCACAACGCAAACTGCCTTCCTCCATATTACCATCACAAATGTCTAAGTAACGCACCAATTTCCGCACCTCTGTCAAGTAAGCATAGGCATCTTCAGACTCACGAATATCGGGTTCAGAAACAATTTCTATCAACGGTACGCCAGCTCGGTTCAAATCTACCAAAGTATCTGTTTCTTCTGCCAAGTGCATAGACTTGCCCGCATCTTCTTCCATGTGGATACGGTTCAGGCGAATTTGTTTTTCTTCGCCTTGCTTCGTCTTAATGCTCACATAACCACCCTTACAAATTGGCGTTTTGTCTTGAGTGATTTGGTAGCCTTTCGGAAGGTCGGGATAGAAGTAGTTTTTTCTATCAAAAACATTGTATTCTGTAATATTGCAATGACACGCCAAACCCATTTTAATAGCATATTCAGCTACTTTTTTGTTGAATTTCGGCAATGTACCGGGGTGTGCTAAAGTAATGACACTAATATTGGTGTTGGGCAAGCCACCAAACTCTGCGGAATCAGACGAATACGCCTTGCTTTGCGTCAGCATTTGGGCGTGTACTTCTAAGCCTACGACCAACTCATATTTTTCTTTTGCTTCTTCGTAAGTCATCTCTGTAGTAGATTTTTCTGGTGCAAATATAGGATATTATAAGTGCTTATGCACAATTATTAATTAGTAAATTTCTAATTGAAAATATTTGTAAATAATTGATAATCAATTTATTGCTAAATAGTTTGTATTTAAACTTAGTTTGTAATAAAAAATATATAATTACATAGTTCACTGATAATCAATTATTTAATGGAACACAGATGACACTGATTACACAGATACTCACTGTTTTTTAGTTTATTTGTAATTATCTGCCAAATCCTAATTCCATTGTGGATAGCTGCATCAAAGCATTTTTCATAGTGTAAGGTTTGCAAACCCTACACTATGAAAGATATTTTTATTGCAATTTCTTGTATTTCAATCTCTTAGGTGCAGCATCACCAAATTGTTTTTTGCGGAACTCCTCGTACTCTGTAAAGTTGCCTTCATAGAAACGTACTTTACCCTCGTCTTCAAAAATCAATAAGTGTGTAGCAATACGGTCTAAGAACCATCTATCGTGGGAAATTACTACGGCACAACCTGCAAAATTTTCTAAGGCTTCTTCCAAAGCTCGCAAAGTATTTACGTCCAAGTCGTTGGTAGGTTCGTCCAATAACAACAAATTAGCTCCTTGTTTCAAGGTCATTGCCAAATGCACTCTGTTACGTTCTCCGCCAGATAGTTGCCCTACTTTTTTCTGTTGGTCGTTACCACTGAAATTGAATTTGCTCACATAAGCCCTTGAGTTTACTTCTCTGTCGCCTACTTTCATCAAATCTTGTCCGCCAGAAATCACTTCCCACACCGTTTTATTAGGGTCGAGGTTATCATGTTCTTGGTCGACATACGCAATTTGCACTGTAGAACCTGTTTCAAAAGTGCCTTTTACGGGTTGTAATTGCCCCGTAATCAACTTAAACAAAGTCGTTTTACCTGCACCGTTAGGCCCTATAATGCCCACAATGCCCGCAGGAGGTAATGTAAAACTCAAATCTTCGTACAAAAGTCTGTCACCAAAACCCATAGTTACATCTTTTGCCTCTATGACTTTGTTGCCTAATCTTTGTCCGTTTGGAATAAACAATTCCAATTTTTCTTCTTTTTGCTTGCTTTCTTCACTCAATAATTTTTCGTAAGAACTCAAACGTGCCTTCTGTTTGGCGTGGCGGGCTTTGGGAGCCATACGCACCCATTCCAATTCTCTTTCCAAGGTCTTTTGGCGTTTGGTTTCAGATTTTTCTTCTTGTGACAACCGTTTTTGTTTTTGGTCTAACCAAGACGAATAATTACCCTTCCAAGGAATACCCTCGCCTCTGTCCAACTCCAAAATCCAACCTGCCACATTATCCAAGAAATACCTATCGTGGGTTACGGCTATGACCGTACCTTTGTATTGTTGCAAATGCTGCTCTAACCAATGCACAGACTCTGCGTCTAAGTGGTTCGTAGGTTCGTCTAACAACAAAACGTCTGGTTCTTGCAACAACAAACGGCACAAAGCTACGCGGCGTTTTTCACCCCCCGACAAATTGCCAATCAAGGCATCTTCTGGCGGTAAACGCAATGCGTCCATAGCTCTTTCGAGGCGTTGGTCGAGTTCCCACGCATTGACAGCATCTAATTTGTCTTGAATTTTCGCCTGTTTGTCCATCAATTTGTCAAAATCAGCATCAGGATTGCCAAATTCTTCATTAATTCTTTCGTATTCTGCCAATAAATCTACAATTTCTTTTGCCCCTTCTTTCACTACTTCCAATACCGTCTTGGTTTTGTCTAATTGGGGTTCTTGTTCCAAATAGCCTACAGTATAGTTAGGCGAAAACACAACTTCCCCCTGAAAATTCTTGTCTAAGCCCGCAATAATTTTGAGCAAAGTAGATTTACCAGAGCCGTTTAGACCTAATACGCCAATTTTTGCACCGTAGAAAAAAGAAAGATAAATGTTTTTTAAGACTTGCTTCTGTGGAGGGTAAATTTTGCTCACCCTGTTCATCGAGAAGATGATTGTTTCACTCATTACTGTTTTGGTTTTAGTGAATATTTTGCAGGCAATATACAAAAAATCTACAAAAACTTATTGGCTACGGCTTTTTGCAAGTTTTGATACACAATTCGATTAGTTTTGAAAGACTGCCAAAAAATTAAACCTCTCAATAAATTTTTCCGTATATTCACGCATATTGCAGGTAAATTCCCAACTTTTTACATTTTTGCGTATTATTTATTTTCTATCATTATGACAACTTCAGCAGATGTTGCTTTAGACATTGTAAAATTGACCTTGCCTGCGGGTTTAGTTTTGTACGGTATGTTTCTTACGGCTAAATCCTTTTTGGCAAAAGACTACGACAAAAAAATATTGGAGCTTAAACTCAAACACTTTGATACCACTATCCAACTACGTTTGCAGGCGTATGAACGAATGGCGTTGTTTTTAGAAAGAATTACCCCTTCGCAATTACTCCCTCGTGTCAATGACAATGAAATGAGTGTGGCGGAATTTCATGCGTTTTTGTTAAATGAAGTAAAACAAGAATACATCTACAACCTTTCTCAACAAATTTATATTAGTGATGCCACTTGGCAAAAAATAAAGTCTTCGGTAGAAAACCTTACGTCTGCTATCAATGACGTAGCTGCCGAACTCGACCAAAATGCACCTTCTATCGAATTAGCTCGCAAATTGGTAGAAGTCATTATTACAAGTGGTACAGATTTTACGGGTGAGGCTTTGTTGGCTTTGAAACAAGAGGCACAAACTATGTTTGGGTAATTTTGATAGTCAATTTAGTATAATTTAGTAGGTAAAAATATAAAGTTTACAACATATATATAAAAGTTGTAAACTTTATATTTATTAAATATCTTTGTAGTAATAACTATTCGCATGAGTTTTTTATCTACAAAATCTGATTTAAGTTTATTGTCTGCTGAAACTCTTGTAAAGGCAGGCTTACATAATTCGAGTATTCATTGTGCCTATTATGCTTGCTTCCAAATGGTTAAACATTATTTGGTTACCAAAGGAGGTTATACAGAAGAAAGTTTAGACAATGAATGTAGGTATAAAAAAATATCAGGAGGTAGCCATGTCTGTTACACTTCGCTTGTGTATGAACATTTTATTGCAAAAAAACTTAGCATAGAGGCTGTTGAGTTTAAAACACAAATAAAAGAATTACGAACAGCAAGAGAAAAAGCAGATTATTTTAATATTGAACCCATGTCTGCTGATATTAGTAAAAAAGCTATAGAAAAAGCAAAAACTATCATAAAACTCCTAAAAAAACTATAACTATGAATAAATTAGCACAACATTTTGCATTAGAAACAGCACACAAATTAAGTGTGATGTTTCCTACAACAATGATTCGTTACGAATATCAAGAGTGCCATAAAACTCATTGGATACAACTTTTAGACAGGGAAATTACTCAAAAATCTACTTTTGTAGATTTTTATATCAAAACTGTTGAAGAATTTGAAAAAATGTTCCAAAATGAAGAATTAAGTTTTATTACTGATGATACCCTAATTGATTTAATAAGCCCATTTTATACATATATGCCTACAAAGGTTCATACGTTGAGTACGCAAAGGATAGCTGTTACTACAACAACTACAAAAGTAAGTGTCAATGAAAAAGCTCACACAATAGCAGCTTAGTAACTTCACCAAATGGCTATAATAAAAATGGAACAGAGCAATAAATCGGGGTATAAAATACTCAATATTACCATACCCAAAACAATATTTGAGTATGAGGAAGTATCACAAAATGATGTAGCAATTAGTTTGCACCTTTCTACTACACACCATAAAAATAATAATTTACTTATTTTTGACCTTAAAGCAGAACTTACATTAAAAGTAGCAGAAAAAAGTGTAGGTAACATTATGATTATTGTAAGAGGTAATTTTGAAAAATTTGGAGATTCTGAATTGCTTTTTGATGATTTTGTGACTGTTAATGCTCCTGCAATTTTATATCCTTATTTAAGAGAGCATATTACTTCATTGTCTATTAAAGCAGGATTGTCTGCCATTGTATTAGAACCAATGAATTTTGCAGCATTGATAAAAAGATAATATTTTATTACTTGAGAATGAATAATAAGGATAATTTTAAAAATTTATCGTAATAGCTTTTCCGTATGCGAAACGACTATTTCTTTCAGCTACACACAACTGCCGAACAAATCGACTATGCCAAACTCTTGGTTGAACACTCTCTATTGCACCACAAAATCCCCAATATTTGGGACGGCACAAACCGAGAAAAAGAAACTGTAGAGTTGCGTTTCACAGGCACTTTGGGCGAAGTCGTTTTTGCAGATGCCTACCAGTTAGCTCGACCTTTGCGGTCTTTTGGGGCAGAAGACGGGCAAGATTATGGTAAAGATTTTGAGCTAAAAATTAACCAACAAGTTCGCCGTTTTGACCTCAAAACCATGCGAAGAAAAAACAATCAGTTTTACCAAAATTATGTACTAAATATTCCCGCCTCACAACTGTTGCGGAATACTTCACAAACAGACGACTATTTTCATATCAGTTTGCACCCTTACCAAACAGTGTTTGTGGCTTCCTTTGTAGGTTATGCACCTAAAAAAGCAATTCTCAATGGCGAAATTGGACAAATCTACGAGGCTGGAGCATGGCGAATACGCAACAACGGCACAAAATTTCAGTTTTTGGCAGCTACTTATGAAATTCCTTTGTGGCAATTACATTCTCCACCTATTACGCCATTTATTGCCCAACAAGAAGGTTTTGCCCTCAAACATATTCAGTAAAATCTGCAAGGCTTATAAAAAACTTTGGCAGTTGCTCTGCAAAGCACTGCCGAAAGTTTATTCACGCACCACGCATAATTATTTATTCTTCTGCTGTTTGGCTTGTTCCAACGCAATTTCACGAATGGCATCAAAGGATTTGCTTGATGCACCGCCTTCTATTGCCTTCATTGCCAATTCTTTAGCTTGTTTCAAGGCTTCTGTCAGTTGGGTACGCAACAGCGTAGTTTGTTCGTTTTGTTTGGCTACGGTTTCTTCCAAAGACTTGATTTTGAGGTCATTCAACCGTTTTTGTCCTTCGATTTCCTTCGCCAACAAATTTGCCTTAATTTCGGCTTCTCTCCGAACAGCCCCTTTGGTCATTTCACGCACTTGTTTCAATTCTTTTTCCAATTTTTCAGGCAATTCATCGGCTTTTTGCTTCGTTTCGGTATATAATTTTTCCAATTCGGCTACAGCTTTTTCTTTTTCTGCCCACTCTTTTTCTTTGGCTTTTTTCAAGTCTTCGAGGTCGTGGTACAATTTTTTCTTTTGCTGTTCAAATTGGTCTTGTGCCAATTTTCTTTGCTGTTCCAGTTGGTACAAATACTCGTCATTTTCACGTTTACGTTCTTTTACCAAACTGTTGTTCCGTTCTCTGATTTGGAAATCCTTGTCGTTTTGCTCTTTTGACCATGTTTTTTGTTTTTCTGCCAAGAGTTTTTTCGCATTTTCCTCTTTGTCTTTGGCTTCTTTCACAAAAGATTTAGATTTTTCCAAGTAGTCCTCTACTAACTGCGTGCAGGTGTCTTCTTGAATGGCATTGATACTGTGCAGTTCGCCGATATGTTTTTCTATTTCTGTAATTTCCTGATGAATTTCTGCCAAACGGTAGGCTTCTTTGGTCAATTTGCCCGATAACTCACTGCTTGCACCCCCAAAACCTGTTTTTACGTTTTCGAATACGTCAATAATTTCTTCTACACTAAACTTTTCTTGCTTTACAGGCGGTGCTACCACAATTTTCGTGTGTGTCTGCCCGTTGCCGTTAGCTTGTACTTGGCTTAATTGCTTTGCCAGTTTTGACATCTCGACTTCCATTGTTTTTTTGTCTTTTGCCAAAACCTCGAGTTCTGCGACTAACTGTGCATAGGCATCTAAAATCTCTGCCTTCGTGTTTTTGTCACTGAATTTTTTTGCCATTGTCGTAATTGTTTTAGTTGTGAATGCCAAGCCCTGTTTGATTATCTTGACATTACAAAAATACTTTGGCAGACCGTAAGCTATTTGTGGTCTAAATTTATTTTTGAGGAATTTGTGAGTTTTTTTGGAATGGGTAGCTTGTAAGATTGTAAAGTATTGATAGACTTGCATTTACAATATTTTTCATATACTTTTATACAAAATATTGATAATAATGACTTCCCAAGATTTAATCCAATTAGCAGAAAAAAGGCAGTTTAAGACATTGTTTAAACACTTAGATATCCTTGAAGTTGTTTAGGATTCTAATTATATTATTGAAAATCAGTGCTTTAAAAAAAATAAAAGATGCTTGAAAATGACACAGCTATTCCAAAATTAGTAACAGCTTATCCTAAATAACAGAACACTATGATACAAGAATTTGACAGAGTTGTATTAACAAGCAGCCTAAGAGCAAACTTGCCTCTTGGTATGCGAGGTACTGTTGTAATGGTACACGAAAACGGGAAAGGGTATGAAGTAGAATTTGTGAAGAATGGGCAAACCGTAGCTGTTGAAACCGTATTACCTACACAAATCAGAAAAATAGTTCCTCGTGCCAAAAAATTACAACAAGTATTAATTAGTAGATAATAATTATTAACAAGTAATTTTTAATTAGTAAATTTTTAGTTAAAAATTTACTAATTAAAAATTACTTGTTGCTCCTTATTTACCTATAAAATTCGCCTTTCTCTTTTCAAAAAACGCCGTTACACCTTCCATAAAGTCTTGTGTTTGGAAACATTTGCCCTGATTCACCGCCTCTTTTTCTAAGGTAGCCGCCAAATGTTCTATAAAACCTTCGTTGAGGTTTTCTTTGATAGCAGCAATAGCCAATGAAGGAGCAGTAACAAAATATTGTGCTATTTGGCTAACCTGTGTGTTCAGTTCCTCCTGATTTTCAAACAAATGATTGACCAAGCCTAATTTTTGGGCTTCCTCCGCCAAAATCATACTTGCCGAAGTAGCTATTTCAAAAGCCTTGTGGTAGCCTACCGTTTTGGGCAATAAATAGCCACTGCCTCCGTCTGTAGCCAAACCTATTTTAGCAAAAATTTGGCTAAATACGGCAGTCTTGTCTGCCAGTACCATATCACAAGCCAATGCCAAACTAAACCCAATGCCTACACAAATGCCTTGCACTTGGGCAATGACAGGGAATGGAGCTTTGCGTAGCCCTAAAATCGTAGGATTGGCATAATTCCGCAAGAAATTGGCAACATCTGCAAAACGGCTATCTGCCATGCCTGCCGTAAGGTCTGCCCCTGCACAAAAATTACCGCCTTCGCCCTTCAGTACCAAAACCTTTGTGCCATCTTGTTGGCTTTCTGCCAAACAAGCCAACAATCCTTCAAAGGCATCTATCCCTACAGGGTTTTTCTTTTTGGGTTGGTTAAACGAAAATGTCTTGATGCCATTTTCAAAAGAAACGATATAGTTCATGGTTGTTGATATATGTAAAAATGATTGGCAAGTTACACAAAAAGCTATGCTTGCCTAATAAAATATAGAGTTTGTCCGCAGTGTATTTTGTAAATTTTTCTATCTTAGGGTTGATGAATGTGATTTTGTGATAGCCTCACAGGGCTAAAAAGGCATTATTCATCAACTCTATTCGTTAGATTTGCTCAAAATCTCTATAACCATGAAAATCAACCATGTTTTTTATCAAGGGCTAATTGCCTTTGCACTCAACCTCGTGTTAATAGTCATACGTTTGTTTGCCCTCAAATGGGTTGTTTTTAAGTTTATCTACGAAATTTTGTTGATTCTCAGTGTCTTTGGCACACCCGTATTATTTTTGTGGGCTTTGTTCAGGGTTTTTATCCAACAAGAACAAGATACCTTACATTGGTTGGCGGTGGTAGTTTTGTTGTTGGCTTTGGGGCTAATGGTGGTGGTGGTACTGCCCAACGATAAGTTTGCAGAAGTTTTTAGCTTTCTTCAACGATAAAAAATTAAATTATTGAAACTATAAGGTTTTGAAAGCCTTATAGTTTCAATAATTGTAGTTTGACATACTATATACTATGATACAGGGATTTACACATACTTATCCACATATCCTTGTAAACCCAAGCTGCCACCAATCCCCGAAGCTCGGAAATACCATTCATCATTTACTCGTTGTAAACGTCCAAACTCTACGTCTGTATAAGCCGTAAACTCTGCATCTAAATCATACCGCAAAATTTCTCGTTTAGACTCCACATCTACCAATCTAATGTAGGCATCTTTCAATAATCCAAAACTATGTCGGCGTTGAAAAGCCTCATGAATAGATACAATAAACACCAAATCTGTAATAGCACCTTGCACCAATGACAAATTTGCCAAAATCATTTCATCGTCATCATCTCCTACACCTGTGCGGTTGTCGCCTGTGTGTTGCACTGCCCCGTCTGGAGAACGTAGATTGTTGTAAAATACAAAGTATTCATCTTGGGGTACTTTGCCCACCGAATTGAGCATAAACACCGAAGCATCTAAATCTACTTGGCTACTTGTGCGAAACTCCCAACCCAAACCTATCATAATCTTTTTAAGACCGGGTTCTTTTTTACTTAAATTGACACTGCTGCCTTTTTGTAAGGAAATTGACATAGTTGTTACGAATTGATGAAAATATTTTTAGTTAATTGATGACTTATTCATTGTTTTACTCCTATTACATATAATTTTTACCAAAATTATTTAGCCAGCACCCAACAATAACCCCATAATTGTAATATCGTCTGTTTGGTCATATCCATCTTTCCAGTCTTCTATGGTAGTTTTTAATTGGTCATATTGTTGGGACATAGACAAATGCGATACACTTCCTAAAAGTTCTCTGAATCTTTTAGTCATAAATTTTTTACCGAATACTCCTCCAAATTGGTCTTGATAACCGTCTGTGCATAAATAAAATACTGTGGGTGTAGTAATGATGATTTGGTGCAAATCATATTCTACAATTTCATTTGTCTTATACCCACCGATAGGAGCTTTGGTAGCCTTGATTTCATGTAAATAATGCACTCCATCTTCTCTTACTTTTGTATAATAAATGGGATTCATTGCACCCGCATAGCTAACAAGGTTTTGCTTTTTATCTATGACCAATGCAACACATTCCATTCCATCATTGTTATTGGTTTCCTCTTGTTTCAAAACCCTGCGTACTTCTTGGTGTAAACAGCGTAATATCTGATTTGGCATATTTTCGTATTGTTGCACCACAATTTCATATAACAACTGATTCCCTATCATAGACATAAAAGCACCCGGTATGCCATGTCCAGTACAGTCTGCCACCACAAAAATTTGATGTGTAGGCGTAGTATGCACCCAATAAAAGTCCCCAGAAACTATATCTTTGGGCATATACAATACAAAAAAGTTATTTCTACCAACTTCCACAGCAATTTCATTAAGCAAAGGCAACATAGCTCTTTGAATACGCTGGGCATAGTTAATGCTATCTGTTATCTTTTGATTCTTTTTGTCAATCAATAAATTTTGCTCCTTAATCGTATCTAAGGCTTGTATCAATTCCTCATTAGCTGCCAATAGTTCTTGGTTACTTTCTGTTAAAGCTGTATTTAAGTTTTTAACTTCTTCAGATTGTGCCAATTTTTCATACGCATCTTCCAACTCTACATATAGGTCAGCTATCCTCACATTCGCATCAGCTAAAGCCTCTTGTGAGTGAGTAAGTTGCTCTATAGTCGTAGTCTGTTGTGCGATAATAGCCTCTTGTTGTGCCAACTGCTCTCTAAGTAACTGTACTTCAATTAACAAAGAATTTTGTGTAGATGAAAGGTCTTCTGGTTTCACAATACGATATGTAAAATTAAAGCTATAAAAAAATTGAAAACCTAGTATGATTAGTTGTTAAGGAAATTGGTTTAAGTAATAGGAAGCAATAAAATGTAGTTGATAATCTTAGATAACTATTTGTAAATGAACCATAAGAATACAAGTCCTCTAAGAAAAAAATGAATATTTATTTTATATGAATAATGTAATTTTGGCTTGTGAGGCTGCCTCAATATAAGCTGCTACTCCACCGTATTGCACATCAGCCCGCAATTCAGCACGAGTAACCCCCATAATACCCATAGTCATTTGGCAGGCAGTCAAAGACACTCCCATTTCTGTTGCCAATTCCATAAGTTCGGGCAAAGATGCCACATTTTCGGCTTTCATCATGCCTTTCATCATCAAAGCCCCCATGCCACCCATATTAAGGCGAGAAACACCACTATTTTCAGGCTTATCAGGCAACATAAATGTTAGCATTTTTTCAGGAATGGTTTTGCCTTCATAAATAGTTTTTTCCTTGAGTGCCATAATCCCCCACAAAGTAAAAAACATATTTACCTCCATACCCATACTCGCAGCCCCTGTTGCAATAATAAAAGCAGGGAGTAATTTGTCTAATTCATGACTACTTACCAAAATACTTACCAATTCTTTTGACTCATTAGCTTTTAACTGCTGAATTAATTGTTGGGCATTTTGTAGCTCTTTACGCAGCCCCCCAACTTGTTCCTCTACTTGTTGAGCCACTAATTGTTGTAACCACGTTTGAAAAGCTGGGCTTTTTTGTAATAGTTCTATTGTTTCTGCTGTATTTTCCATTGCATTTATTTTTTCTGTAAAAGGGCAACTTTGTAATTATCTTGTTCTGTAAAACTTACTAATATTTCGCCTGTTTTACGTATCCACGCCTCTACATCTGCTTTGAAAGCAGGGTCTGTGGCTTGTACCTCCAGTGTGTCCCCCTCTAACAACTCTTTAAAAGCCTTTGAAATTTTGACAATCGGCATGGGACAATTAAGGTTCTTGCAATCTAAAATTTTATGTGTAGGCATACTATTCATTGATTTACCAATTCTTACGAAATAATTTTTAAGAAAGTTACTCAACAAGCAACAGACATAGAAAAATACGATTTTAGCACCATAAAAAAAAGCCTTTTACAAAGAAAATATCTTTGTAAAAGGCTCTTGGTAACATTTATACTATCGAAAGGATAAAATACAAGCGTAGAGATTTTATTAGAACCTCCAACCCAAGCCTATCGTTGTATTAGCATATCCATTACTTGCAGGAAAAATGCCTAAGTTAATTTTATCAGGAATCATGGCTTTGAGATTTCTCTTTTTCTTACTTCTTTCTTTGAGGCAAGCATTGTAATCTCGTGGTAATCTGGCATACTTAGCTCTTAATAAAGCATTGCCTATAAAAAAGCCAACTCCTGCTCCACCCAAAGCACTCAATGCCGAATAAGTAGCAGGATAGCAATAATCAGGGGTTAAAGAATATGCAATACCTGCACCTGCTATAGCTCCTACACCACCCAATATATAGGGTAAAGCCTGATGAAAACCTACTCCTTTATACGATTTTTGGCAGCCTATTGCATCTGCATACAGTTTGAATGTTTGTAGGTTAAATGCAGCTTTTTTTCCATCAAAAACATAAAAACCGCCTTTGTAACCAGCTTTTTGCCCTATTAAACTACTGTCAAATTTAGACACATAACGGTATTTTTTACTGCCTATTTTAATATAGACAATCTGCTCTTTATCGTTAGTATTTACGGTTTGCTTTTCGCCTTTCTCACTCACCGATTCCAAAGAATCTAACCATTCTTGATATACTCTACTTTTAAAGTATTTTTGAGCATACGCAAGGTTATTTTGGCACATTGCAAAAAAGAAAAAAAACAGAGCTAAAATATAGATTTTTTTCATAACTAATGATGATTGTAATTGTTGAAAATCTGCCTTTAATGGACTTACAATAAACTTTGGCGTTAATTAGATAATTGTATCAATCTACCCATGCTATCGTATAGTTATTGTAAGCCATTAATCGTTTTATTTTGTGGCAAAGGTTAATCCCAAACGTATATTGAAAGAATTGCTTACGGCAGCATCATTATCACCAAAACTTGTCAAAGGGACAGTAATACCTGTACCATAGTCAAATAACAAAGACTTGCTAAGTGGTATTCTTTTCATGACAGCCCAACTAAATACCAATCCAATATTAGAACTAGGTACAGCCACCTTCCCTGTATAGTTTTGAGCTGCAAGCCCAATTCCCAGTTTATTAGCAATGCCTAACGGAGCAATACTTCCTTTTCTTAAACTATGAATCCGAAAGAATAGCGTAGGCATAATAAGATTGAAGTTATAAAATTCATTATCTTTTTTCTGCTCCCCCATGCTGTAGGTTACATCTACGCCATAACTAATACGTCTATTCTTAACTCTTTCTATCCCAAGTTCGTGGGTCAATGAACCCATGAAATTAGTACGTGCATACCCCAAAGGAGAAAAACCTACTCTATAACTAAACAAAGTTCTTTTTCCCATGTATCCTTGTGCTTGGCTCTTAAAGCTATAGCAACAAGCCATAATTGTAAAAAATAGTACCAACAAGCTATTTTTTACTCTTGTAGTCATCATGTATTTCATTTTTATACTTAGTAAGTGCTTTTCTTTATTTGGAACAAGTGGTAATAAATATTTTGCCTAATAGTGTTTGGTTTTGCACGCATACGCATAAAATTATACTCCTCCATTAATACTTTATGTTGTTTGATGTCAAAAACAAAAGTATAAATTAAGGTATCATTCTTTTTCGCTACTAAATAATACAAACCTACAGGCGGAAACATCATGATATTAAACATCAATGAAGGATTCTCTATAATAGAATACCTATGTCGCAAAGAAACAACATACGTAAATACAATTTGCGAAGTCCCTAAGGCATCTACAATTTTATCTACTTCTGCTTGTCGACTATTGATGGCAGGCATAGAGTGTGTCATTTTTTCGTTCAACCACTCTTTAATTACGGCTATATGATTTAAAGTTGTTGCATCGGGGGCTTCTGCCAATTCTTTGGCACTTAGCATGACAGCATTGAGGTTAAGTTGCTTTGATAAAGACATAATCTCGTCAAAAACTTCTCCTTGTAATCTTTCAGACTCTATAAAGTCTATGTTATTACTTTTTTTGCTCATGTCAATACGTGCTGCATAAGGATTCATGAAAACGACTTTATCTAAGCCCAAACGATAGCCTAATCTGCGTGTTTTTTGCTCTTTTTGGTACATTCTTAAAGCCTGCTGGTAATTTTTAGGTTGTTTGGCACTTGCAGCAGCCTTACGCGAAGCTATAGATTTAGAGGCTCTATCATACGCAGCTACCAAATCAGCATCTTTACGAAGTGTATCCCATGCTTTTGCCATCACTTCTTTGATTTCTGCATCTAATTTGCGTTTTTTCATCATATCCACATCTTTTGCAGTCAAAGGTTTAGCATTTTTGGCAGCCTTTTTAGCTTGCTCTGCTTCTTGTTTAGCCTTTTCCTTTTCTTTTTGTGCCTGCTCCTTTTCAGCCTTTTCTTTAGCTTCGGCTTTCTCCTTTGCAGTCATTTTTTTAGTCGTTTTTGGCGTTGTAGCAACCGTTGTTGGTGTGGTACTTTCTTTTTTAGCAACAGCTACCACTTCTTTTTTAGGTTCTTCTTTGGTAGAAAAATTGTGAATAGCTTGCATATCGCCTAATAAATCCTCTGCAACATCTTTTAAATAGTCATCATCAGGATATTTTTTTCGCAAATCCCAAATGTATGACAAAGCTAACAGATTGAGTTCTTTGGCGGTCAAGTCTTCCAAAGCATAATACCAATTTTTACCTTTCCAATCTATCTCGTCATAATCTAACAAGACATAAATTTTTTGGTCATAATTTTGGTACTTTGCGATACCGTAAAGAGCTTTAGCCAAAGACATATCTAAATATTTGCTTGTTGGCAGTTCCCTTTTCAACAACATAATTTGGTAGAAAGCATCAATATAGTTTGCTCTATTGATAAACATATCACAAATATCAAATTGGGCTATTCTACGGATATTTTCGAACTCTGCTTGTGAAGTTAAAAACAAGGCTTTTCCTTTGCCTTCTGTTAGCATAGCTTTAATTTTTTGCTGTCTTTCTTCGGGTGCGGGGTGTGAGCTAAATAATTCCTCAACAAGTTGTTTAACTGTATCTTTTTTAGCTGCAATAACAGTATCTACATCAAAAAAATGCTCTGGAAACTTTAGGTAGTTATTTTCTAAAAATGCTCTTTCAAAAACTATATTTTGATACGGTAATGAAGCCTTTTTGAGAATATCAAAAACACTCACTGCTTGTGCCAAATCATACGTAGTTGCTTTCAAATATTCAAAACCTGCTGCATCGGCTTCTGTTTCTTGATTTTGAGAATAGTTGCTGTTAGCAAGGCGTTTTTCGTAAGAACTTGCATTTTTAAAAACACCACGTTCTTTCTCTACGGTTTGTGCATAAATAAAACTTTCTATGTTGTGTTTTTTTACATAGTGCGTAATCTCATGTCCCAAAATCATAGCTAATTCAGCCTCATTATTCAGGCGTGCTAACAACCCTAAGTTGATGCAAATAATACCATCATTGGTAGCAAAAGCATTCACTGCTGCTGATTTTACAACGTAAAATCGTAGTTGTTTTCTTAGTTCGGGCTTATCTGCTAATAAAATATCTGCCACTTTATTCACATAAAGCGTAACAGGGTCGCCAAATAACACCTTTCCGCTTACTAACAAATCCTTGATACCAAAACTATTTTTGAGATAAAACTCGTCTTTTACTTTTTGAGTAAATCTATCCTCTTTAGGAGACTTTGTAGTGGAAAGACTATCTTTGCTTTTCGTTTTTCCAGATTTTTCCTTGTAGCTTTCAGACGAAAGTTTAGTGAAATCTTCTGGGATTTTACCTACAGCTCTTAACACTTTATAATCATCAAAATTATATGTATTATCCTGAGCAAGTGTTTCATAAAAACCAAAACAACTCAACAACAATACATACAGTGTTATGTTGAGTTGATTTTTTTTTGTAATAAATTTCATACAGAGGTAGTGAGATATGAATATAAAAACAGAGAATTGAATGTATAAACTGTTAACTATTATTGTAAAGCTACTAATTCTTGAGAGGTTAATTTACCTACAAAAACAGGAGTTCCATTATTGGGTTGTAGCTTAAAAACAGCTGCATCACCTTCGTTAAGGTCTGCTAATGGGGCAGGCGTAGGCACATTTCCACTAAAACTTGTATGTGTAACCAATAAAAAGTTAAAGTCTTCGGTAATAGGTAATGACTTTATGAGGTTCATTGTGTTTGCATAACGATTAGGCTCGTCATAAACAAAATAGGTTAGAACTTCATTCGTTTTTACCTCAACCAATTCGGGAACAGTTGTAATATTAGTTCTTGTATAACGCATCAGTCTTGCAGATTCTACACATCTATAAAATTGACTTGTATATATCATATCAACTTTAATCTTCATATTTTGTAATGCTTTGCCCGTTGCCTCCATTTGCAATCTTCCTTCATTAGTTAATTGTTTAGAAGCATTACCTGCAAAAGTCCACCAATTAGTACTACTCGGAAGAGTTGTGAAGTCTGTTCCAGCAGATTTACCATGATAAAACGAGAGAACATGCCCTCCTTTAAGAATATCATTTATCAATTTAAAGCTTGGTGTAACAATAAAAGTGCGTCTAAGCTCTATAGAGTTTGAAGATGTAGCCGTAATAGTAACAATAGTACCTGTAGCTGGTGGTGTGTAAACTCCATTCGCATTAATCGTACCGCCTCCACTAACAATAGCCCACTTAGCTTTTTGGGTTGTAGATAGACTCAAACTTTTAGTAGGGTCTATGGCTGTGTTATTGGAAGGTGTATTAGAACTAAAGTCAAAATCTGGCTCTGGTGCTTTACAACAAGAAATAACAAAAAACGAGAGAGTAAAAATTAATAAATGAGTACATAATTTTACGTTCATATAATTAAAGTTAATAAATGTTAAGTTTGCAAACTTAAAAAAACAATAACAAAAAAAGCCTTTGATAAAGAAAAATATCTTTATCAAAGGCTTTTTTTGTTAAAAGACTTTTTTATTTACCGCCTCTCAAAACTCTCAACATAGTTTCGCCAATGTGTGCAGGAGAATCTACTACGTGCAAACCACACTCACGCATGATTTTCATTTTCGCTGCTGCCGTATCATCAGAACCACCTACAATAGCTCCTGCATGTCCCATACGTTTGCCCGGAGGTGCTGTTTGCCCTGCAATGAACCCAACTACAGGTTTTTTGTTACCATGTTCTTTAATCCAACGAGCTGCATCTGCTTCATAGCTACCGCCAATTTCGCCAATCATCACGATACCCTCTGTTTCAGGGTCATTCATCAATAATTCTACGGCTTCTTTGGTCGTTGTCCCAATGATAGGGTCGCCACCAATACCAATAGCTGTAGTTTGTCCCAAACCCGCCTTAGTTAATTGGTCAACGGCTTCATACGTCAAAGTACCAGACTTAGATACCAAACCAATCGTACCTTTTTTGAAGATAAAGCCCGGCATGATACCAACTTTACATTCTTCGGCAGTAATTACGCCAGGGCAGTTAGGTCCTATCAAACGGCAGTTTTTACCTTTGATAAATTCTTTGGCATACATCATGTCCTTTACAGGAATACCCTCTGTAATCGTGATGATAACCTTAATACCTGCGTCTGCTGCCTCCATAATAGCATCTGCTGCAAATGCTGGCGGAACGAAGATAATAGATACGTCTGCTCCTTCTTTTTCTACGGCATCTGCCACCGTATTGAAAACGTATCTGTCTAAGTGCTTGCTACCACCTTTACCGGGGGTTACACCACCTACTACTTTTGTGCCGTACTCTATCATTTGTTGAGCATGGAAAGAACCTTCCGAGCCAGTGAAGCCTTGCACAATTACACGAGAATTTTTATTAACTAATACTGCCATGTTTGTATAAGTGAGTAGAATATAATTTTTGCGATAAAAACAAGGATTCTTGTTGCGTAACAATCATGCTACGCCTTTACGTGCATAATTACTAAGAAATATTGTGCTTTCGATATTTCTTGACAAAAAAATTAATCTTTGGGCTTAAAAAAGATTTATCGTATTTTTTCATAAGATTACAGACAGCACAATACTTTCAATAGAACTACTTAATCAAAATAAAAAAGCATAATCTTAATAGAACTAAGACCATGCTTTTATTGGTATTTACAAGGCATCTACCTGTATTAAATTGATTTGCATTTCTGCTTCTTCCTTTAAATCTTCTACTTCCTCAAACATCACCTCATCTTCTTTTTTGATATACCAATTAACAGTAATCTGCCCGCCTTGTTGTTGATAATCTTTTAAAATTTTCAACATCATCAAAATACACTTCGAACTACTTGTATTCATGTATCGAAGTTTGAAGTTCATTGTTAAAGGATTTCGTACAGTTGTAGTGTATTCGTTCAACCAAACATATAAAGGGTCATAAAAAGCATAGGTTTTTTCTAAGTAAGATTCACCAGAAATTTCACACACACCTGTTCGTGCATTGAAATACACAAAGGGTGTAAACTGCTCCATATTTGCTTCAAGGACTATATTTTCCATATATTTTGTAGTTTCTGTCTATATTAATAATTTTCAAAGTTATACAAACTTTGTAAGTTTTATACAAAAATTGAAAAAAAATGAATTACAAGGTTTATTAAGAATGGTAATATAACTAAATAAATTGCAAAAAAAAATATATACCATTTTTTTTACAATTTATTGATAATGATAAAATAGATAAAGTATAAGCAAGATGCGTTTATGAGTATAAACGTAAGTGTCTTTCCACTGCCACACTTGTTTCCAAAGGTTGGTGGTTTAATAGATAATCTACGAAATGATTAGCAAAATAAGGGCTTAGAGAAACACCTTTTGTGCCTAAGCCATTAAAAATCAATAGATTATTATATTTGGGGTGCATACCTATAAAGGGACGGCGGTCTGTATTTGTGGGGCGAATTCCTGCTTGTTGCCCTACTATATTGTAAGATAATTTAGTTAATTTATTGAGTTTATCCGTAATCTCTTTGTATGCCTTTTCAGAGGGTAAATCTGTTAGGTCTGTCCAATCATAATTTGAACCTACTCTGTATGTACCATCTTTTCTTGGAATAATCCAACAGCCTTTGTTGATAATATTTTCATACTTTCCGTCTGTAAAAGTTACTTGCAAAATATCTCCTTTGGCGTGTTTAAAAGGCAACCAAGACCAAAAAATGGAATTGGCATCTCCACGACCACGACAGAAAATAATTTTTTTAGCTTTTATTTCTTTATACGCAACTGTATCTGGAGTTATTGCTAATAGATTTTCATTAAAATCTTCCTCCCAATAGGCTTGTTGATTAAGTAACCATTCTTTTAGGCTTGTCAAATAAACTTGTGTATCAATATAGCCTGCCTGTAAAATTTCTATGCCACCAAAGGGCTGCACAACTGTTTTATCATAAAGCAATATATCTGTAGTAGGGTTAAGAAAATTGTAATACATTCCTCCCTCTATACTTTCAGCCAAACAATGATTTTGTTGCTCTATACTCTCAAAGGGTTTATAGATAGGTAACTGAAATAAAAATTTTTGCCCTATAGTGTTTTCTACCTCACCATAAAAACGAAAAAGATAGGGAAATAGACGGTCTGCCCACCACGTTTTTTTCATCTCATTACCCGTAATAGGATTAAACAGCCCTGCTGCCACTCGGCTGGCACTGTTTGCATATTGGTTGTCTATCACCAATACCTTTTGCCCTGCTTGTATCAGTTGGTAGGCTAAAGCACTACCCGCAAGCCCCTGACCAATTATCAAAAAATCATATACCATGAGAAATTGAATAGATGAGCAAAAAAAAATGAGGAGTAAAGTTACAAAAAAAGAGCATACAGTTTTAAACTATATGCTCTTTTATCATTAGTAGCGGGAGGAGGACTCGAACCTCCGACCTTTGGGTTATGAGCCCAACGAGCTACCAACTGCTCCATCCCGCGATGTTGTTTCTTAATTGCCATGCAAAGGTCGTTTGTTTATTTGAGAAAAACAAGTATATTTGTAAACTTTTTTCAAAAAGATTGATGTTTTATTTTACAAATTATTTATATGTCTGATAATCAAAAAGTTACAACACCTCACAAAGCAGGGTTTGTGAATATTGTAGGGAAGCCAAATGTGGGGAAATCTACTTTGATGAACCAAATGATTGGAGAAAAGTTGTCTATTATCTCGTCTAAGGCACAGACAACTCGCCACCGCATCATGGGAATTTTGAATGGAGATGATTTTCAGATTGTCTATTCGGATACACCCGGTATCATGCAACCTGCCTACGAACTCCACAAAGCTATGATGGACTTTGTGCATACGTCTATAGAAGATGCAGATGTAATTTTGTTGGTTACAGATATGTTTGATTCACCTTCAGTAGAAGAAATTGTAAAGCCTCTTAAAAAAGCTACCGCCAAAATCATTTTATTAATCAATAAAATTGATTTGGTAGCTCCCGAAAAAGTAGAGGAACAAAAACAATTTTGGCAAGAAACCCTTAAAGACCAATTAGAAATAGCCGAAATTTTGCCTGTATCTGCCCTACAAGGCACGAATACGGCTCAAATATTTGACCTTATCATCAAATATTTGCCTGAACACCCCGCTTATTATGACAAGGAGGCAATTACAGATAAACCAGAAAGATTTTTTGCTGCGGAGATGATTCGTGAGCAAATTTTTGTGAATTACACCAAAGAAATTCCGTATTGCTGCGAAGTAATTATTACGTCTTTTAAAGATGAGCCTACCATTTTGAAAATAAGAGCCGAAATTTTAGTAGAAAGACCTACACAAAAAGGTATTTTGATAGGACACCAAGGCGAAAAGTTGAAAAAAGTAGGTATAGAGGCTCGTAAGAACATGGAGAAGTTCTTTGGCAAAAAAGTATTTTTGGAACAATATGTAAAAGTTGAACCAGATTGGCGAAATAAGAAAAATTTATTGGATAGATTAGGTTATCAATAGGTCGTGGCTTAAAAATATAGGCTACATTTTTCTTTATCCGAACAACATTTAGCTAATCCATTGTAATAAAAAACAGCTACCTCGTTAGAAGTAGCTGTTTTTTATATTTATCTTACCTTCTATTCTTAATAGAATAAGGTAGAGGTGTTATTACATCATGCCACCCATTCCGCCCATGCCACCTGCTGGCATAGATGGAGCTGCATTTTCTTCTGGTTCTTCTGCCACTACACATGCAGTAGTCAATAATAAACCTGCGATAGAAGCTGCATTTTCCAAAGCCAAACGAGTTACTTTAGTAGGGTCAATGATACCTGCTGCAAACATAGGCTCAAATTTGTCTTCTCTTGCATTGTAACCGTAATCATCTTTGCCATTTTTCACTCTGTTTACTACTACAGAACCTTCGCCACCTGCGTTAGCTACGATAGTACGCAAAGGAGCTTCAATAGCTACTCTTACGATTTGAATACCTGTAGTTTGGTCAGCGTTGTCGCCTTTCAAGTTTTCTACAGCTTTGATAGCACGGATAAGAGCTACACCACCACCTGCAATGATACCTTCTTGTACCGCAGCACGAGTTGCGTGTAATGCGTCATCTACTCTATCTTTTTTCTCTTTCATTTCTACTTCTGTAGCTGCACCGATATACAAGATAGCTACGCCACCAGACAATTTAGCCAATCTTTCTTGTAATTTCTCACGGTCATAGTCAGATGTAGTTCTTTCCATTTGTGATTTGATTTCGGCGATACGAGCATCAACATTCTTTTGCTCACCAGCACCTTTCACAATAGTCGTGTTGTCTTTATCAACAATCACTTTTTCTGCTCTACCCAAGTATTGGATAGTTGCATTCTCTAATTTGTAACCTCTTTCTTCAGAAACTACAGTACCGCCTGTCAATACTGCAATATCTTCTAACATTGCTTTTCTGCGGTCGCCGAAGCCCGGAGCCTTAACAGCAGCCACTTTCAACGCACCACGTAATTTATTTACTACCAATGTAGCCAATGCTTCACCATCTACTTCTTCCGAGATGATTACCAATGGACGACCTGTTTGAGCTACTGCTTCTAATACAGGTAACAATTCTTTCATTGATGAGATTTTCTTGTCGCAGATTAATAAGAAAGCATTTTCTAATTCTGCTTCCATTTTATCTGTGTTTGTAACAAAGTAAGGTGACAAATAACCTCTGTCGAATTGCATACCTTTCACTACTTTCAATTCAGTGTCAGTACCTTTTGCTTCTTCTACAGTGATAACGCCATCTTTACCTACTTCGTCCATTGCTTTTGCAATCATTTGACCAATTTCTGTATCACTGTTTGCAGAAATAGTAGCAACTTGACCAATTTCGTTAGAGTTGGTAATGCTTCTTGACTGTGCTTTTAAGTTTTTAACTACTTCAGCTACTGCCTTGTCAATACCTCTCTTGATGTCCATTGGGTTTGCACCTGCTGCTACAGTCTTGATACCATTTGCAAAAATTGCTTGTGCCAAAACAGTTGCTGTAGTAGTGCCATCACCTGCTGCATCAGCCGTTTTAGAAGCTACTTCTTTAATCAACTGCGCACCCATGTTCTCGATGCTGTCTTTCAATTCAATTTCTTTGGCTACAGTTACACCGTCTTTAGTAACTGAAGGAGCACCAAATTTTTTGTCGATAATTACATTACGACCTTTTGGTCCCAAAGTAGATTTTACTGCGTCTGCTAATGTATCAACGCCTTTTTTCAATTTATTGATTGCTTCTGTATCGAAAACAATTTTTTTAGCTGCCATATTTTTAATTAGAAAATTATTAATTAGAAAATTTTGAGATTGTAACCTACCCTTTAGGGTGTGTTTTGTTTAGAAAAGGCACAGACTGAACTATGCTACAGGAGTTTAGATAATTGCAAAAATATCTGATTCACGCATAATCAAATACTCTTTGCCATCAACTGTGATTTCTGTACCAGCATATTTGCCATACAATACAGTATCATTAACTTTTACAGTCAAAGGCTCGTCTTTTTTGCCAGCACCGATTGCTACAATTTTACCTCTCTGTGGTTTTTCTTTCGCAGTGTCGGGAATGAACAAGCCACTTGCTGTTTTTTCTTCTGCTGCTGCAGGTTCTACGACTACTCTGTCTGCCAATGGTTTAATATTGATGTTTGCCATTGTTGTATTGGATTTATGGTTTATGAATGAAATTAAACAGATATATTTGAAACCTTTACGGTTTCGTGTAATAAGTATCATTTTGTATGCCAAGCAGCTATTTGGCAGTAATACACATATTTTTGGCAGTAAAATGATAATAAAATGACACAAATAGCTGACAAAATGACATAAAATAACTGCATTTTTGATTAAAGTTGGGCTTTACGTTTCACTTTGCCCACCTATGCTTCCATAGAAAATACCAATGGTATAGGTTATTAAAAGGTAGTTGTAATTTTGCACCAACTATCCAAAAACTATCTCGCCAAGTCAAATACCCTAACTCAGACAATAATTGGGCGTGTGCTGCAACCAAATGAAAATGATGTGTGTAGCAAGATAAACGTAAATGATACCGAACTCGTTGAGCTAAGGCTGCATCTTCTGCACTATTTCGGTTCATTTGGCGGATTTTAGCAAAAATCAATAAACTACTTGCTAAGTGTGGGTTGTTTTGTGTGGCATAAAATTTTGTACCCCAAGAAGTTTTCAGCACTCTTTTGTGTGTATGCACAATATTTTGGTAGGCATATTCATAGTGGCGGGCAGACCTTACCCAAAAATCATAATCTTCATAACTCAAACATTCGTCATAACCCCCTAAAAAATCTAAGACAGATTTTCGCATCATCATAGTAGGTGTGCAAATAAAAGTACGAGCCACAATAGCTTCGTAAATATTGCCTTGTGGTAACACAATATTGGGGGGTGTATAATAGCCTAATTCTTTGCCGTTTTCATCTATAAAAGCTGCATTGGCATAAATTACGCCTACTTTTTCAGTTTGTGTTTCAAAAAATGCTACCTGTGCAACTATTCTTTCAGGTAGTAAGACATCATCAGCAGCCAAATCAATGATATATTTACCTTTGGCATATTTTAATGCCTGATTAAAGGCTTTACAATTACCTATATTTTGAGGCAAGTGAATAAATAAAGGCATTGTAGTAAACCTATTACCATTTTGTCTTTGATATTCTAATAACCATGTTTGAATAACATCTACACTATTGTCTGTACTTCCATCATTTACAATAATAAGTTCTATATGTCTATAGGTCTGTGCCTTTACTGACTCTAATGCAATTTTGACATAGGCATCATGATTGTAACACAAACAGATAATAGAAACAAGAGGTTGCATAACAAATTAGTGATAAAGGTATCAACTCAACTATAATAGTTATTTTACGTAAAAGTCAATATGTTTAATCATACATTCTAAACAATTTGACAATATGAATAATCATTATAGACCTATTAGTTGTAATTTCTATGATATTTTACAAGACTACTCTACCAAAGGTACTTATGTAAAAATTTTATACCTATCTGAATTAAATGAACTTTTAAGTAGTAGCAGTATCATAAAAGACTTCATTACTACGACAGAGAAAGAAGAATATGTGCTATTAGCCAATGGAGATAGAATAAGATTAGACCATATTACAAAGATACAGCAAACTATTAACCCCAACTACGAAGATTATTTTAAGAACTCTTGTGGTTAAACAAAAAAGGAAGTCATAATGACTTCCTTTTTTGTTATTTATACTAATTCTTTTTCAAACTCTAAATCATGTTTATCATGTTCGTTGTTTGACTCAGGTGTTTGAGCAAGAGGTACAGTTTGAGGAATAAAGTCCTCTTTTGCACCCGGCTTAGAATAATCATAAGCCCAACGATATACATAAGGAATAGCACCTTCCCAGTTACCATGACCAGGGAAACGAGGTGTAGTCCATTCCAACGTATTAGATTTCCATGGGTTAAGAGGAGCTAAACGACCTCTGAACATAGAATAGAAGAAGTTGAATGCGAAAATTAATTGAGCAGCTAAAGCTATTAACGCAGCAATACTAATAAACATATTCAAATCTGCAAAACTGTTGAAGGCATCAAAGTTAGTCCAAGAATAATAACGTCTTGGGAAACCTGCAATACCAATGTAGTGCATTGGGAAGAATACCATATACACACCAACAAAAGTAAACCAGAAGTGAATATAACCCATTTTCTCATCTAACATTCTACCATACATTTTTGGAAACCAATGATAAACACCCGCCATCATACCAAAGAACGAAGCAGCACCCATTACTAAGTGGAAGTGAGCCACAACAAAATAGGTATCATGTAGTTGAATATCTAAGGCTGCATTACCCAAGTGAATACCTGTTACACCACCAGAGATAAATAAAGACACCAAACCAATAGAGAACAACATAGCAGGAGTAAATACGATATTACCTCTCCACAATGTAGTAATGTAGTTAAATGCTTTTACAGCTGATGGTACGGCAATAATCAATGTCAAGAACATGAAAATTGAACCTAAAAACGGATTCATACCTGACATATACATATGGTGAGCCCATACAATAAATGACAAGAAAGCAATTCCCAACATAGAACCAATCATTGCTTTGTAACCAAAGATAGGCTTACGAGAGTTAGTCGCAATAATTTCAGAAGTAATACCCAAAGCTGGTAACAATACGATATATACTTCTGGGTGTCCTAAGAACCAGAACAAGTGTTGGAACAAGATAGGACTTCCGCCCACATTTGATAAAGCCTCACCACCGATATAGATTTCTGATAAATAGAAACTTGTACCAAAATGACGGTCAAAAATTAATAGCAAAGCTGCTGAGAACAATACAGGGAAAGACAATACACCAATAATAGCTGTGATGAAAAATGCCCAAATTGTCAAAGGAAGTTTTGTGAATGACATACCTACAGTACGTAAGTTAATAACTGTAGTAATGTAGTTAATACTACCTAACAACGATGAAACAATGAAGATAGCCATACTACATAACCACAATGTCATACCTAAACCAGAACCAGACATAGCTTGTGGTAATGCACTTAGTGGTGGGTAAATCACCCAACCTCCACTTGCAGGTCCCGTTGATATAAATATGGAAGTAAACATCAACACACTTGACAAGAAGAAGAACCAATACGAAAGCATATTCAAGAAACCAGAAGCCATATCTCTTGCACCAATTTGTAATGGTATCAAGAAATTACTAAAAGTACCACTCAAACCAGCCGTTAATACGAAGAATACCATGATTGTACCGTGCATTGTTACTAATGCGAGATAAAATTCTTGGTCAATTTTGCCTTTTTCAGTAATCCAACCGCCTAACAAGGGTTTTAACCATGTTAAATCAGCATCAGGAAAACCTAATTGCAAACGGAACAAGCCTGACATAGCACCGCCAATAAATGCCCACAACAAACCTGTTACCAAGAATTGTTTAGCAATCATTTTGTGGTCTTGTGTAAAGACATACTTTGTCAGAAATGTGTCATGATGTTCATGGTGTTCATCATGTCCATGTGCGTCATGCGTATGAGCATGAATGTCGTGTGCAGTTGTCGCCATGATAGTTTATATTTGTGTTTTAAATTTTCAAAGTCAAAGACTTGTTTAGTTAGAAGCTACTGTTTTTTCTTTTTGAGCTGCGTCTGCCACTACTTTATCTACATATTCTTTGTTAAGGTCATAGAAAGTTTTTTGAGAAGCTACCCATTTTTCATATTCAGCAGGTTCATCAACAATTACTTTCAAACGCATAGCAAAGTGTCCTTGTCCACAGATTTCAGTACAAGCTAATTCGTAATCAAATTTATCTGCATTAGGTTTACCTTCAGCAGCTAATTTTGCTCTCATTTCAGCAGTAGAGATAGTTGGAACAAACCAGAAAGATGTTGGCATACCCGGTACTGCGTCCATTTTTACCCTGAAATGAGGTAAAAATACACTGTGTAATACATCTCTTGCACGTATTTTTAATAATACATTTTTACCCTTTGGAATATGAATTTCATTAGGCGTGAAGTCGTCCATGTTTGCCTTGTCATTGACGAAATCCATACCGAAAGAGTTAGTAGCATCAATCTTACGGAAGTCATACTTACCTATCACATTGTCTTTACCAGCATATCTTACTTGCCAGTTAAATTGTTTGCCCATAATTTCTACTTCTACCCTTTCCTTAGGAGCTGTAGTCATTACATCAGACCAAACTTTCCAACCAGAAACAATCAAGATAGTTAAGACAATCGCAGGAATAACAGTCCAAATAACCTCCAACTTATTGTTGTGAGGATACCAGAAAGCCTTGCGGTCTTCACTGTACCTGTATTTGAAAGGAGCAAAAAACAAGATAACGTGAGTCAAGAAAAATACAGCAAATACAATAGCTGTTGTAATCCAAAACAACTTATCTGTTATTACTCCATGTGCAGATGCTGCCTCTGGCAAAAAGTTTTCTGCTGCACGCCCAGAATACCAGAAGATTAAACTGAAACCAACCACAAAGAAAGCAATAAAAAGAAAACCATTTATCGCATTGCTATTACCAACACGACTTGTTTTTCCTGCTTGCCCCCTTGCTACTTGTACCAATAACATGATTCTGTAAACCAAAGCCAATGCGATGATAAACAGAATGCCACCCGTAATCAGAAGTAAAGAATTCATATTATTGAATATTTTTAGCTAATATACAACTTGTTAGAATTTAGTGTTTAAAACTTTCAAAAAATTTTGAAAGTTTTTTATTAATAAAGTTCATACATCTTACAAACTATCATTTGTAAGATGTATGCATATTGTTTAAATATGATGGTTCAAACTTTCTTTCAACATTGGGTGATTTTTAGCAACCAACGGAGCTTTTGACAACGCATTTGCAATTACAAAAGCAAAAGCTGCCACATAAATCATAATTAAACCTAATTCCATGAAACCAAAGCCACCTTGTTCTTTCACCACACCCGGCGTAATCATTAAGAAAAAGTCTATCCAGTGTCCAATCAATACACCAAAACAAACTACTTTCAAAATAATTTCTTTACGTTTTGCATCTCTTGTCATCAATCCAAAGAAAGGAAGAATAAAATTCAAGAGAACATTCATAATAAATGTAGGGAAATAAGTAGCACTTGTAAATCTTTCTATGTAGTAGTAAGTTTCCTCAGGAATATTTGCATAGTAAATCAACAAGAATTGGGCAAACCAAACATACGTCCAGAAAATACTAAAAGCAAATACAAATTTACCCAAATCGTGCAAGTGGTTTTCATTTACCATTTTCAAATAACCATCTCCTTTTAAATAGAGGACAGTTAAAGTAATCGTAGCTAAACCAGATACGTGCCAACTAGCAAACATATACCAGCCAAACATGGTAGAAAACCAGTGAGAGTCAATAGACATTACCCACATCCAAGCACCAATAGAAGAACTGATAGCTAAGAAGATGATAAATAATGTAGCCAAAGTTTTGATTTTCCAGAAACGGTGTGTACCTCCTTCTGTATCTTCTGCTAAAGAGTTTTTACGAATAAAAAACCAGAAAGCATACCAACCACCAATGAAAATCACTACAGTAGCTAAGAAAAATGTACTATTTAAGAAAGGTTTTTTACCTACCATTACCTCGTCATAGTCTGGACTATTAGGGTCGTATAAAGACTCATGTGTCCAGTGATAAAGGTCATGACCTGCCCATACAAATACACCTAACATTAACACCAACATAATTGGTAAAAATGAACCAAATGCTTCTGGAACTCGTTTTAATGCTGCTGACCAACCTGCATGAGCTGCATATTGGATAGACGTAAAGAAAACGCCAATGACGGTAATGCCTAAAAAGAATACATTGTTTATCCACAAATCTGCTTTTAAACGAGTAAGCCAAGATACACCATGATGTCCTTCTGCTGGAACAGAAGCATTAGGGTCTCCAAAAGCTAATGCGTGATGCTCACCGCCTCCCCCACCAAGGGCAAGACTAGCTACACCGATTGCGAAAAATACGATACCAAGTATCAGAACTATAAAGATGTTTTTCTTTGCTTTGTCAGAAAAAACATATCTTTCATCTAAGTTATAATGAACTTCTGAATGTGCTGCCATAGTAGTTAAATCATTAAGAATAAATGAAAATTAGGGTGAAATACCACTAATTAGAGCCTTTTTGTAAGCCGTTTTTCACATAATGCACAATTTTCCATCTTTCTTCTGGATTAATTTGGCTTTTATGCGACCACATACGATTTCTTCCATGTGTAATAACGTGGAAGATATGCCCTTCTGATGCGTTAAGCACAGCACCACCAACTAAATTGGCAACACCTTTATACATAGCACCCACTTTACCATCACCTTTACCACCTTCACCATGACAAGGTGAACAGAAGTTTGTGTAAAGATGCTTACCTTCTGCTAATACAGCATCATTCAAAGGCAATGGATTTTTCAATATACGACCTGCCAAAGCAATACTATCTTTATGCAAATCGTAAATCAATAACTTTGTTGTATCTGTAACAAATGGATTACCTCCATTTGCTCCTCTAAAGTTTTGACGTTTTACTGTACCCTCTACAGGCAGGCGCATATTCATTGCTTTTTTACCACCGTAGTTATTATAAGGGTTTGAGTTATAATCACTTGCATTAGGGTCTGTAACTTGTGTAAGTGGCTCGTAAGAAACGGAAGTGTACATTTGTGGTGCGAACTCAGTACCTGCATTTTCACCTCCTGCCTGACAACCTACTAACGCAACACCTAACCCAACAGCAAAGAATATATTTTTAGTTAATTTCAACATATTCGTGAAGATTTTGACTTGTTAGAAAATAATACTCAATAATGCACTGTTGATTGAGATTATCCCAATTTACGGCTTGAGCTTGTTACGCCTTTAGTGAATAAATCTACTAAATATTTTACAAAAGACTCTTTGTTGTCTTCGTCTGTAAAATCTTTGCGGTACACTTCTTTTGCGTGTGCCTCTTTTAATACCGCCTTAATTTGGTCTTCATTCAAAGAATTATTCCCCAAATCAATAGCCATTACGAGTTTGTCGTCAGTAGCTCTGCGGTCAAATAAACGAGGTGCTTTTAAAGGGTGTAACGCAGACTCTACCAAGAATGTACCGACCATACCAAAGGCAGCAATTAAAACAGTGCCTTCAAAAGTAACAGGTACAAAGTCAGGAAATGCCCAATGAGATTTACCACCAATAATCATAGGCCAATTAAAAGCCATTGTCCATGTTTCCAAAGTCAAAGCCAAAGAACCGCCTGTTAAACCAAACAAAAACGCAGCTCTTGGCATATATGACCTTTTATATCCTAAGGCGTGTTCTAAGCCGTGAATAGGATAAGGCGTATAAACCTCATGAATTTTTACACCCTCATGGCGAATATGCTCAACGGCGTGCATCAACTCATCTTGGTCTTCAAATATGCCTACTAAAAAGTGTTTATTTTTTTCCATCTTGATTAATTTCTTTACAAAACTATATTTTGTCTATGAGAAAATATAAAAAGAAGTTATCTCAAACCTATAAGTAAATACCTTATAGGTTTGAGCATCTTTTACAGATTAATGCACTAATTCTTTTTGAATAGCTATCTTGTCTGACGCAGGAATTTCGTCATCAGATACTGTTCTTCTTGCACGGTACACTCTTGGATTAGATTCTTTCCAAACAGACTTCACTTCTGCCATGTTAATAACAGGGAAGTATTTTGCAAATAAGAAGAAGCAAGTAAAGAATAAACCGAAGCTGAATACATAACACATAATGTCCCATAGAGTTGGAGAGAAATATACCCAGCTTGAAGGCAAGTAATCTCTATGTAATGAGGTTACGATAATTACAAATCTCTCGAACCACATACCAATATTTACGACAATAGACAAAATAAAGGTCGCAGCAATACTTGTACGAACTTTCTTAATCCAGAATAATTGAGGAGAAATTACGTTACAAGTCATCATTGACCAATAAGCCCACCAATAAGGACCAAACATACGGTTTTGGAAAGCATATTGTTCATATTCAACACCTGAATACCATGCTACGAAAAACTCTGTTGTATAAGCAATACCTACGATAGAACCTGTTACGATAATGATAATATTCATCATCTCGATATGTTCCATTGTAATATAATCTTCTAATTTATATACTTTACGGACTACCAACATCAACGTCAATACCATCGCAAAGCCTGAGAAGATAGCACCCGCAACAAAGTAAGGAGGGAAAATAGTTGTGTGCCAACCGGGTATTACAGAGGTCGCAAAGTCAAAACTTACGATAGTGTGTACTGACAATACGAGAGGAGTAGACATACCTGCTAAAATCAATGAAACAGCTTCATAGTGCATCCATGTTTTTGCAGCACCGTCCCAACCAAAGCTCAACATACCATAAATTAATCTGCTCCAAGGAGTTACAGCTCTATCTCTAATTGTACCAAAATCTGGAATAAGACCTACATACCAGAACACCAAAGATACAGATAAATAGGTACTAATTGCAAATACGTCCCACACCAACGGTGAGTTAAAGTTTACCCACAAAGAACCATAAGTATTTGGCAAAGGTAAACACCAATAAGCCAACCAAGTACGACCAACGTGCATTAAGATAAAGCTACCCGCACAAAATACGGCAAAAATTGTCATCGCCTCTGCTGCACGGTTAATAGATGTACGCCATTTTTGACGGAATAACAACAATACGGCAGAAATCAACGTACCTGCGTGACCAATACCTACCCACCAAACGAAGTTGGTGATGTCCCATGCCCACTCAACAGATTTGTTTAAGCCCCAACGACCAATGCCTGTCCAAAACAAATCTCCCAAGAAAATACCACCTGCAATTAACATTAAAACAGAGAAAGCAAAACTTATCATCCAACTCGGTGTCGGCGACTCCTCTACTCTCTTGCTGATGTCATCAGTGATATCCTTGATAGTCTTACCACCCGTAATTAAGGGTTCTCTTACTTCTGATACAACTTGCATATTTTATAGTTAGTTTTTGATTTTCAAATATGATTGAAGTAAACCTTACAAGCTATTGGGCTGTGGCTTGCTACCTTGTAAGGTCAGTATAATTATGCTTGAGTTTTCTCCTCGTCTTTATTTCTGATTTTTGTCAAATACCATACGTTAGGACGAGTATTGATTTCTGCCAACACATTGTAAGCACGTTTATCATACTCATAATCAAGCACCTTAGAGATACGACTTTCAGGATTGTTCAAATCACCGAAGATGATAGCATCAGCAGGACAAGCAGACATACAAGCCGTTACGATTTCGCCATCTTGTAAAGGTCTTTGCTCCATTTTAGCTTTCAACTTACCAGCTTGAATACGTTGTACGCACATAGAACATTTTTCCATTACACCTCTTGAACGTACAGTTACATCTGGGTTTAATACCATTTTACCCAAATCTGTGTTCATGTGGTAATCAAACTCTGTATTGTTGAAATACTTGAACCAGTTGAAACGGCGAACTTTATACGGACAGTTGTTAGCACAATATTTCGTACCGATACAACGATTATATGCCATTTGGTTCAAACCCTCAGAACTGTGTGTAGTAGCAGCAACAGGACACACCGTTTCACAAGGTGCGTTGTTACAATGCTGACACATCATTGGTTGGAAAACAACTTCTGGATTTTCAGCAGCTTGCTCCAACAAATCATATTCTTTGCTTGAAGTAGGAACTATTGAGCTATAATAACGGTCTATACGCATCCAGTGCATTTCACGGCGGCGGATAATTTCTGTAGTACCTACGATTGGTACGTTATTTTCAACGTGGCAAGCTACTACGCAGGCAGAACAACCTGTACAAGAGTTCAAGTCAATTACTAACCCCCAATGGTGGTTTTTATAAGTGTGGACATCGGCAGTTGAACCTAACGGGTGTCTGTTACTAAATAGATTTTTGTTAGCCTCCTCAGTTTCTTTGTCCATTGGTTTATGGTTTTCGCCATGCTTATCACCATAACCATCACTCTTAATATCCCATGCAGATAAACTTTGAGGGCTTACTTTGCCTTTTGCAGTAGAAATTTTTGGTAAATATCTACCTGCTGCCTCGTCTTTTTGGTATTTTGCCAATACACTTTCTTGGATAATTGTTTCTCTACCCATGAAAGTTTGGTGTGTTTGTGTTTGAGCAATTTTATTTCTGCCCTCACCTGCATCAGCAATTGTAACATCAAAACGTAAGTTGCGAACTGCACCATCTACTTGTAAGAACGGATACATATTTACGCCACTTGCTTCTTTGGCTACTTTACCTACATATTCTGCACGACCATAGCCCAAAGAAATAGCAATTACGCCTTTAGGTTGTCCAGGTTGTACGACTACTTGTAGTGTAAGGTCTTTGCCACCTACATTTACCTTAGCTCTTGGCGTTAAACCTTCATAATGTACTAAGTTCAACTCTTTAGCATCTGCTTGAGAAACAGCCACAAAGTTACCCCAACATACCTTAGAAATAGGCTCTGGAGTTTCTTGTAAATAAGGGTTGTTGGCTTGTGAACCAGAACCTAATACTGTGTTCTCCATGATAACCAACTCAAATTTAGCTTCTTTGTATTTGCCAAATTCAGCCGTAGCACTATTATAGTCAAATGCTGTAACAGGGGTAGCTGGAGCTGCATTTTTATCATGCTCAGAAACGTAAGTAGCTGGTAATATTGGCTCAAATACACCATTATGTAAACTTCTGAACCAAAATTCTTCAAAAGTAGCTTCTTTTGTTTGCAAAGGCATCAATACTGTTTTCCAATATTCTTCAATAATTCCTTTGTAAGATGCAGAAGACTCTGACCACTTCAATAAACTTTCTTGTACTTGGCGTGTATTGAAAATTTTACCGATTGTAGGTTGCATTAAACTGAATAAACCTCTTTTAATTTCGGCATCTCCCCAAGACTCAAGATAGTGTGTATCTGGAGTATGGTATTGACACAAAGAAGAAGTTTCGTCTATTCTATCGCCTGTAGCTACTGTTAAACTTACTTTTGGTAAAGCAGCAGCCAACGTAGAACCTAATGGGTGGTCATATACAGGGTTACAGTTATAGAAAACAATGGCATTTACGCTGCCATTAGCTACTTCTTGAATGAAGTTTGCCATGTCTGCATCATTGCCTTGTCTTTGGTAAGAATAAGCTACTTCTGTGTCAATCGTTTGACCATAGTTGCCCAACATTTCGTTGATACCATTTACTAATACTTGAATACTAGGGTCATTAGAGCCAGAAACAACTAAAGATTTTCCTGCATTAGCTACTAATTCATCAGCAGCTTTTGACAAGTATTTTACGTCTGCACCTTCTACACTAATTGCAGTTTTACCTGTTTTTGCAGCTACCAAATTGAATAATTTAGCTACTACATTCGCTGTTTGTGAAGGTTTTATAGGTGTACGGTAATCGGCAGAAGAACCTGTAAGGCTCATGATAGACTCGAATACAAACAAACGAGACATATCTTTGCTGTCATTACCAATTTTACCAATTTTACGAGTTTGAGAGAATTGTTTTGTATGCTCTACATCAGATACCCAAGAAGCCAAAAAGTCCGCACCAATAGACACTACAGTTTTTGCTTTGCTGAAGTCATAAGAAGGCAATACAGCTTTTCCTTTTGTACGTTTATGAGCCTCTACAATCGCATAACGAGAAATAGAATCATATTGTACCAATTTTACTTTGTCTGCACCATATTTAGTAGCAAACTCCGCAATTACTTTCTTAGTAGAAGGGCTAACAATCGTATTAGCTACAATACGAATTTGCGAAGCACCCTTCAATTTATTGATAATTTCTGCATCAATAGTTTCCCAACTTACCTCTTTACGACCACTTCCGTCTTTTACAGAAGGATTTTTTGCCTTTTCTATATCATAAAGACTTAATACAGACGCACTTACTCTTGCATTTGTACCGCCTTTAGTGAATTTAGATAAAACGTTACCTTCTACGAAAATAGGACGACCCTCACGAGTTTTTACTACTACAGGCAATGCCTCGCCATTTTCTATATAGGTAGAAGCGTAGTAGTTTGGAATACTTGGGTCTACTGTTTCAGGTTTATTCAAGTACGGAATTGCGTGCTTTACAGAAGCCTCACAAGCAGCCAACGAAACAGCAGCCACACTGAAGCCCATCAACTTCAAGAAATCGCGGCGTGTTGTGCTGGTTTCATTCTCTTCGGTGTTATCACCATACGCATCTTTAATCTTCAAATACTCAGGGAATTCTTTTTCGGCATACTTTACGAATTCCGGGTCATTTGTTAATTGCTCGATGCCTTTCCAATATATTTTGTTGTTTTCTTCCATATTTTTATTTTGTATGCCAACGTGAAAATTTTTATTAAGTTAAGCAGGTAAACCTATTGGACTTGTCCAATAGGTTTTGGTTGAGTTCATATTAATAGTGGCATTTGCTACACTCCAAACCGCCAATGTCTTCAACTTTCATCGGCTTCTTAGAATCTTTGGCGTGAAGTTTTACTAACTTATCGTAGTAGGCATTGCCTTTATGATTCACATCTGTTTTGCGGTGGCAGTCTATACACCAGCCCATTGTTAATAATGAGGCTTGTTGTACTACTTCCATTTCTTTAATATCACCATGACAGTTTTCGCAAGCCAAGCCAGCTACTTTAACGTGCTGTGCGTGGTTGAAATACGCCAAGTCTGGCAAGTTATGAACTCTTACCCATTGGATAGGCTCGTCATTCAATACGTGTTCATAAATTTTTTGCATCCAAGGTCCTGTAGTCTTTATAGAGTTGTGGCAATTCATACAGATATTGGCAGAAGGAATATTGGCAGATTTGCCTTTTTCTACGCCTGTATGACAGTATTGACAAGCTATTTCATACTGACCTGCGTGCAATTTATGAGAAAACGGAATAGGTTGTGTAGGAGCATAACCTTGTTGCACACCTACAGAAATTAAACCTTCTAAACCAGCTTTTGTAACTAAACCTAAGAACAAGAAACCAACTATAGTAATGAATGCACGGCTACGTAATACATCTCCGATTGTCCACTCTGGCTCCAATACGTCCATGTCTTCTGTACTCAAGCCCTTAGATTGTTTCAAGTATTTAGTCAAAGTAGCAGCCATCATAAACAATGCTCCTACAGTGATTACCAACATGAAAGTAAGACCAAGAATAATAGCTGTTAATAAACCAGAGCTTACGCCTTTTTCTTTTACAGGAGTAACACCATTTACAGGTGTTGTACCAGTGGTAGGAACTTCACTTTCGGCTTTCTTTACATAAGAAACGATAGATACAATTTGTTGGTCAGACAAGAAATCATGGTTGGGCATGAATTGTTTGTACTTGTCGTACAATGCTTTTGCATAAGCATCACCACTTTCTATAGTCTTTTGTGGATATTTTACGAAATTAACAATCCAAGCTAAGTTTTTACGTTCATATACCTTAGCTAAGGCAGGACCTACGACTACTTCGTTGATACCATGACATTGTTTACAGTTAGACTCAAACAAGCCTTTACCAGCATCTATCACAGCTTGGTCTGTCGACAAAGCTAAGCCACCCGCAGGTGGGGCAGGTTGCTGTTGAGGTTCTCCTTGTGGGGCTTGCTGCCCATCGGGGGTTTGCTGGGTAGTCTGTTGTGGCTGTTTGTCTTTATTATCCTGAGCCAAAAGGTCAGGCGACCACAACATGATACCTAAAGCAAACGCCACCGCCAATCGAAAGGACTTTGTGTAGAATTGGAAATGACGCATATATGTATCAGTTTTCAAAGGATTAATTGCACAAATAAAATCAATTTATAGGAACTTTGCAGTTTTTTTAACCTTTACAAGACGGTTTTCACTGTTTATAAATGTTAAAGTTGCAAAATAGTCTGCAAAACTAAGCACCTATACAATTTTTCCAAATGATTTTGGTGTTTTGTTTTATAAGATGTACGTTGTTTATAAGTTTTGCTACTAAAATTGTTTGTAACAGACTTTTGTTATACAAAATAAACGTAGTTTTCGAGTATTTTCAACTTTTTTTGAAAGTATTGAAAGCATAATTAGCTATTTTTCAGTAATTTAGAATTATTCTAAATAAAATAATTAATTTGCTTGCTGCTCTTAGATGTAATTTGATGTAAGGTCTTGTGTTTTAAAAAGATTGTACATTTTTAACACCTCTAAAACCCAAAAGTATTTTTTGCTTGAAGTCTAATTTCAAACATAATAATCTCTTTTGAGCTATTTAAACAATTAAGTAGAAGCAACTGAACTTTCCTTTGCCCAAGATAATTTTAGTAGAAAAACCATAGGGTTCAACAAGGTTTTCACAAAAAACACTACTTTTGCCCTCAAATTTACGATTCAACACATTTTATGAAAACAGCACGTAGAGTAGTTGTTACAGGGTTGGGTGCTTTGACACCTATTGGCAATACCGTAGAAGAATATTGGGACGGATTGGTACAAGGAAAGAGTGGTGCAGCATCAATCAAAAAATTTGATACCACTCACTACAAAACAAAATTTGCCTGCGAAGTCAAAAACCTTAATGTTGAAGACTTTATTGACAAGAAAGAGGCACGCCGTATAGACCCTTTCACACAATATGCTATCATTGCAGCAGACCAAGCAATGAAAGATGCAGGTTTTGATTTAGAAAAAACAAATAGAGATAGATTCGGTGTCATCATGGCATCAGGGATTGGTGGTCTTAAAACCCTCCAAGAGGAAGTAGAAGGTTTTGCAAACAACAACAGAATACCTCGTTTCAATCCTTTCTTCGTACCGAAAATGATTGTAGATATTTGCTCAGGACATGTATCTATCAAATATGGTTTGAGAGGTCCTAACTTTGTTACGGTATCAGCTTGTGCGTCTTCTACGAATGCAATGGTTGATGCTTTTAACTATATCCGTTGGGGTATTTCAGACGTAATTTTGACAGGTGGTTGTGAGTCTTCTGTTACAGAAGTTGGTTTAGGTGGTTTTATTGCCCTCAAAGCTATGTCTGAACGTAACGACTCGCCAGAAACAGCTTCAAGACCTTATGACAAAGACAGAGATGGTTTTGTAATGGGCGAAGGTGCAGGTATTTTGATTTTTGAAGAATTGGAACACGCCAAAGCCAGAGGTGCAAAAATTTATGCAGAAGTAATTGGTGGTGGTCTTTCGGCTGATGCTTACCACATGACAGCCCCACACCCAGAAGGTTATGGTGCTTATTTGGTAATGAAAAATGCGTTAGAAGATGCAGGTATTAGCATAGAAGACGTAGATTATATCAATACACATGGCACTTCTACGCCTATTGGCGACCCTTCAGAAGTAAAAGCTATTCAAAATTTATTTGGTGAACACGCCTATAAATTGAACATCAGTTCTACAAAGTCTATGACAGGACACTTGTTAGGAGCTGCGGGTTCTATTGAGGCTATTGCAGGTATTTGTGCTATCCAACGCCAAGTAATTCCGCCAACAATTAACCACTTTACGCCTGACGAACAGTTTGACAGCCGTTTGAATTTCACATTCAATAAGGCTCAACAACGCAAAGTTGATATAGTATTGAGCAATACTTTTGGCTTTGGCGGACATAATTGTGCTGTGCTTTTGAAAAGATATATTGACTAATCCTATTTATATTGTATCTTTATATCCTAAGGGTTTTTGAAACCCTTAGGATATTTTCATAAACTCCTTTCCATGTTCAAAATTTCTCAACTTACAGTTAGTTATGGGCAACACCTTGTACTCAATCACTTAGATTGGGAACTCCCCAAAGGACAAATTCATGGTTTAGTAGGGCTAAATGGTGCAGGAAAAACTACGTTATTCAATACTTTATTTGGAATTATCAAAGCTCAAAAAGGTACAATTAGCTTTGATAACCAGCCTTTTACCAAAAATCATTTGGGCTATTTAGAAACACAAAACTATTTTTATAGCTACCTTACAGGCAGAGAACATCTTAGTATTTTTCAGTTCAATAACCCACAATTTGATAGTAACCATTGGAACAGTTTGTTTAATTTGCCTCTTGATGACTTGGTAGAAACATATTCTACAGGTATGAAAAAGAAGTTGGCATTTATGGCTTTGTTGTGCCAAAACAAGCCTTTTTTGTTGTTAGATGAACCTTTCAATGCCTTAGATTTGGAAACGAACCAACAGCTACGCCTCATCATCAAAGCCTTAGCAGACAAAGGAAAAACGGTATTGGTTACTTCGCATATTATGGAATCTTTGACTTTGCTGTGTGATACGATTAGTTATTTGGAAAACGGCAAGATTGTTTTTTGTGAAACCAAAGAAAACTTCGCTAACATAGAACAGCGTATTTTTCACCAACAAAGCAATTTGCAAGAAAAAATTAATTCATTGATTAACAGTTAATTGTTATAAAAATCAAAAACCTTTATAAAAATCTAACACCGCAAGAACTAAAAAGCCCTTGCGGTGTTTACAGATTATTTAGTTTTAATAGTATAACAACAACTGTATTTATATACTTTTCATTCTCAAATAGTCTTGCAACAAAATCGTTGCACTAACCTTGTCTATATTACCTTCTTTAGTGTCCAAATCTTTGCGTTTAGCCCCTTGTAATTTAAGGGCTTGTATTGCCATGACCGAAGAAAATCTTTCATCTATCAGTTCAACGGTTTGTGCAGGGAACATTTTTTTCAGGGTTCTTTGCAAACCGATAATAGCAGGTTTTAGTAAAGCCTCCTCACCATTGAGTTTTTTGGGCATACCAATTACAAAACCTTCTACTTCTTCTTTTTGGGCATAATTTTGTAAAAAACTTAGCAAGTCTTTTGAGTGAATAGTATCTAAGGGCGTTGCAATCAGTTGCAAAGGGTCTGTAACCGCCAAACCTGTGCGTTTTGTACCATAATCAATAGCAAGAATACGAGGCATAAAGGATTTTTTTTGCAAAATAGATAAATATTTTCGTTTTTTTTAAGTAAATTGAGTTTTTAAAACAAATAGCCTTCGCCGAATGACCATCTTACAAACCATACCCCCAGAGTACATAGACGAACTCACAGGCGAAATCATTTACCCTGAAAGTGACGGAAAACCTATGGCAGAAAGCACAGCCCACTTCAAGTGGATAACCACCCTACAAGGTGGTTTAGACGCATTGTTTGCAAATCAGACAGACGTTTTTGTAGCAGGCGACCTTTTGTGGTATCCTGTAGAAGGACAACCGACCTTGTGTGTAGCTCCAGACATTTTGGTAGCCTTTGGCAGACCCAAAGGCGAAAGAGGTTGTTACAAACAATGGGAAGAAGATAATATTCCGCCACAAGTAGTTGTAGAGGTATTGTCTAAGGGAAACCATACCAGCGAAATGTTAGATAAATTAGCTTTTTATCAGACTTATGGCGTACAAGAATACTATTTGTATGACTACCTCAAAGGACGATTTCATGCGTGGCATAGGCATCAGGGTTTTTTACAACCCGCCACAGCACCTCCTTGTCAAAGTCCTTTGTTGGGCGTTACATTTGATATTCAAGATATGCAACTAAAAGTTTTCAACCCTAATGGCACGCCGTTTTTGACCTATTTGGAACAAAACCAACAAAGAGAAGAAGCTATGCAACAGAAAAACGAGGCTCTGCAACAAAAAGATGAAGCTCTGCAACAAAAAAACGAGGCATTGCAACAGAAAAGTGAGGCACTTACAAGAGAACAATTGGCTTTAGCACGAGAGCAAGCAGTTTTGGCAGAAATAGCTCAACTAAAAGCATTACTTAGAGATAAAGGTTTGATAGACTAAGCAGCAAAAACCTACAAATTCCTTAGAACTTGTAGGTTGTTTGTAAAAGTTTATTCATTGTTCTTTTCTTTTGCTTGCCACAATAACCACCAAGGTGTATTGGGTGCGTCATGGTGTTCGTAGTGATACCCAAAAAAATAGCAACTCAAAAAAGCCCACAAATGATTTTTAGCTTGACTACGTGCATGGTGTACGTTATCGGGAGGATTGCGGTGAGGCAAGTACGTGCCAAAATAAAACAGTTGTAGTGTAGCCAAAATAGACGGCAGTATCCAAAACAAAATGATATTGGTCTGCGGAAAAAGCAATTTGAGCAGATTAAAAGTAACCGCCATTGCCAGCAACTGTTTCCATGTAATATATTCTTTGGCAAAATGATAGTACCAAACCACAAAACTACCTTCGTGGTAGTCGGGGTCTTTGTCTGTTGCCACAAAACGGTGGTGTTCGTGGTGTTTTGGTAATAATATCGTGTAAGAATTAAATGCAAACAACAAAGCAGCTAACCTACCAATTCCATGATTAAGTTGCCTATGACTACTTACTACGTGGTGCATAGCATCATGTGCCGTAATGAATAAGCCCGTATAAAGGTGTGTTTGTAACAAAACCAATAGATAAGTAAAGGGCGAAGAAAAACTTACCTCAAAAACAGCCAACAAGTAATACAAAGACGCAGCCCACAACACTATAATGAAACAAGCTATGCCTACACCTAATAAATTCTTCATGCTAAATTGATTTTAAAATAAATGGGTCATTAGTATTTTGTAGCATAGACTTTAGTCTGTGCCTTTTATTAATCAAATAATTACTACACAGACTAAAGTCTATGCTACAGGTTTTATAACTGTAGATTTGCCTTTAGGCGAATATAGCATAAGTAAACTGCCGTTGAATAAAAAGGTTGCTAACAAGCTACACCAAAAAAAATTACGTAACTTTTCTCTCAAAATACGTATTTTTCATTACATTTACTTTTACGATTTACACACCTTTTTTGCCCCATATTCTCGTATTTTTATTCAAAAAGTGCTATTCAAAAATCAATTCAAACCCATTTTTATGAAGTTTCCACTCACTAAACTAACCAATCAACATTACCTTTTGCCTTTGGCGAAGGTGTTGCTGCTTGCCTTGTTGTTTGGTTGCAACAAAACAAGCAGTATTTTAGGTGACAAAGATACTGTTACTTTGACATCTAAAAATTTTGGGGAAGAAATAGACTTACAACAAAATCTATCTTTCTCATTTTCAGACGATATAGCCCACGACACTTTGTTAGACAAGTGGCAAAATACACCTTACATTGAGTTTTCGCCTGAAGTGGTGGGTAAATTCAAGTGGGTGTCTAACAGTGAATTGGTGTTTTCGCCAGAAGGCGGATTTGTGCCAAGTACAGACTATACTGCCACTTTGACCAACAAATTGTTTGCTGCACCACAAAACCCCGAAGCCAAATTTGAGTTAGGGGGCGAAAAAACCATCAAATTTCATACGCCTTATCTCTCTATGCTTAGTGCAAATGCCAACTGGGTGATGAACACACAAGGCGAATTGCAAGTGCAGTTGAATTTGAAATTTAATTATCCTGTTTTTGCTCAAGAAGTAGCCAAAAGAACTTTGCTCAAATTGGGCGAAAACCGTTTGGATTTCACAATGGCAGAACAAGGCGAAACGACACAAGTAGAATTGATTTTGAGTAAACCGTCTATGACAGGCTTAGAAGGCAAAGTGATAGATGTTTTGATAGAAAAAGGTTTGACAACGACTAAAAGTACGTACACCGCAGGCGAAATGAAATTTGAGGCGGAAGTAGTCAATCCCAAAGATTTTCGTGTCTTGCAAGTACAAAGTGAATATGCTACCGAAGGTTTCGCTATTCATGTTTATACCAACCAAATGGTGTCTAATAACGAAGCACAAATCAAGAATTTCATTACCCTTGAACCTGCCGTTGAGAAATTAAAGATAGAAAAATTAGATGTGGGCTTTTTGGTAAAAGGTAAGTTTTCTAACTCTGAAAGCTACAAAATGGTCATTTCCAAGAGTTTGCAAGGAGTGGCGGGTAGCACAATGGAAGAAGATTTTGAGCAAGTGGTAGCTTTTGGCGAATTAGAGCCTCGCATTGCGTTTACAAGTTCAAAAGCCTTTTATTTGAGCAATAAAGGTAATAAAAATTTATTGGTACAAATTCATGGCTTAAACAAAGTCAATGTTACGATTTACAAGATTTTCCAAAACAATTTACAGTCTTTTTTACGCAGCAAAGTAGGTTTTAGCAACTATGACAATGACATTTACGAAGATGGCATGACCAACTACGGCAATATTTTGTCTGACCAAACCTATAATGTTGATGACTTACCAAAAGCTGAAAACGGCTATGTGATTAACATGAATATCATTGACAATATTCCTGACTACAAAGGCGTGTATGTGGTGGCGGTAAAATCTACGACTGACCGTTGGAAAAAATCTATTAAAGTAGTGGCTTTGTCGGATATTGGTTTGATAGCCAAAGAAAATGAAGATGAAATTCTGGTATTTGCCAATTCTATTCTTACTGCCCAAACTTTGAAAGATGTTACCATTTCATTGGTGAGTGATAACAACCAAGAAGTTTTGACTGCAAAAACAGACGGGGACGGTGTGGCGAAATTCACGAATTTGAAGAAAAAACGCAAAATGGGCTTCCGCGTAACAATGGCAACCGCACATACGGGCAATGATTTGACTTTCTTGCATTTCTACCAAACTGCCGTAAACATGAGCCGTTTTGAAACAGGTGGTGTCCGTTTTGCAAAAAGTTGGCATACAAACAGTTATAGCAGTTATGAAGGGGATTATTACGAAGGTGAAGGCGAATACGAAGAAAACTATGACAGTGGCGAAAGTACATACACACCACCTTCTACTGACCAAAATGTATCTGGTTATCAGGCATTTATCTACGGTGATAGAGAATTGTACCGCCCCGATGAAACGGCTTATGTAAAAACTATTGTAAGAGATAAAAATTACAAGCCTTTGGCAAAAGTACCTGTGAAAATTCGGGTGGTGTTACCAAATGGTAAAGAGTTGGTAGAACAAAAAGGCACGTTGAGTGAGCAAGGCAGTTTTGAAACAAAAATAAAGTTGCCAAATGCTTCGGTTACAGGTACTTATACGGTAGAGGTTTATACGTCTAATGATGTGTTTTTGAACTCAAAATCTATTAGTGTAGAAGAATTTTTGCCAGACCGTATCAAAGTTACGACCAATTTAGACAAAGAAAGCTATAAAAATGGCGACAAAGTAACGGTTAATTCTTTGGCGATGAACTTGTTTGGTACACCTGCTGGCAATAGAAAGTACGAAGTAAACGGCACGATTAACCGTAAAAATTTGACTATCAAAGGTTTAGAAGATTACGACTTTACGCTGTACGGTGGTGTTCCAAACATTGGTTCTTTACCATTGCAAGAAGGCGAAACAGACGAAAACGGTAAATTATCTGTTGATTACGAATTGCCTCCTGTGAAATTTGCAGGTTTGTTAGAAGGAAATATTTACGTTACGGTTTTTGACGAAACAGGCAGACCTGTAGGCAACAAACGCAGTTTTGAGTTTGAAACCCAAGATATTTATTATGGTGTCAAAGATTTTGACTACTATAATTCTACTCGTACCCCTATCAATATTAGCGTAGTGGCAGTAAACCGCAAAGGACAAGCTGCTGTTGGGGCAAAGGCAAGAGTACAAATTATCAGAAATGAATGGCAAAGTGTTTTGGAAAGAGATTATTACAACTCTTACCGTTATGTTTCTCGCAAAAAAGAAATTATCGTACAAGACCAAGTAATTACGCTGCAAGGTAAAGCTACTAATTATCCTTTTGTGGCAAATAGGTCTGGCGACTATGAAGTGCGTGTAACTTCGCCAGATAATATTCAAACCTATGTAAAACGCAATTTTTACGCCTATACTTGGGGACGTACTGACAATACATCTTTTGAAGTGGACAAAGATGGTGAGGTGAAAATTGTGGCAGACAAAGAAAAATACAACATTGGTGAAAAAGCCAAATTTTTGTTCAAAACACCGTTTGCAGGTAAATTATTGGTTACGGTAGAACAAGGCAATGTATTCAAATATTTCTTTAAAGATACAGACAAAAAGGCTGTAGAAGTGGAAATTCCAATGGAAAACGAATATGTGCCTAATGTCTATATTACGGCAACTTTGATAAAACCCGCCTCTGATGTGGCTATTCCCTTGACCGTAGCACATGGTTTTCAGTCTGTTACCGTAGAAAATCCTGCGAATGTGATACCTGTTGAGATTAAAGCCGTTGAAAAATCAAGGTCGAATATTACTCAAGAAATAACGGTGCAGTGTGGTAAAAAAGAGGCGGGCATAGAAGTTACGTTGGCGGTAGTTGATGAAGGTATTTTGTTGAAAAAACGGTATGAAAACCCTAATCCTTATGCCTTTTTCTTCCAAAAAAGAGCCTTAGAAGTCAATGCTTATGATTTGTACCCTCGTTTATTCCCAGAAATTAAGACTTTGCCTAAACAATACGGTGCAGATTATTACGATTTAGATGGTCGTTTAAATCCTTTGGCAAATAAAAGAGTTAAAATGTTGTCGTTTTGGTCGGGAACTTTGCGAACAGACGGCAACGGACAAGTGAAGTACAAAGTGCCTTTACCGCAGTTTTCGGGTAGTGTGCGAATTGTGGCGGTGGCTGCTAAAAATACTGCCTTTGGTTCGGCTGCTAAAAATATGATTGTGGCAGACCCATTGATTGTAAGTACAGGTTTGCCTCGTTTCTTATCGCCAAATGACTTGACTACCGTACCCGTTACGATAACCAACACGACCAACAAAGCCACCACAGGCTCGGCAGTGCTAACAACTTCGGGGGCTGTAGAAATTGTGGGCGAAAAGAACGTAAGTATTCAAGTCCCTGCCAATGGCGAAAAACAAGTATTTTTCCAAGTAAAAGCAAAACCTGAAATTGGTTTGGCAAAAATAGACGTAAACGTAACAGCAAACGGCGAAAAATTTGCCCAAAACATAGACATTACCGTAAGACCTTCGACTTCTTTGTTGAAAACGGCTAAATCTGGGGCTATTCAAGGGGCTGCGTCTTTGGACATGAAAGAAGATTATTTACAAACTTCTTTGAAAGGTAAATTAGTCTTGTCAAAATCTCCTGTAGTGGAATTTGCGAAGAATTTGGCGTATTTAGTCGGTTATCCTTATGGTTGTGTGGAACAAACGACTTCTACGGCTTTCCCTCAAATTTACTTTGGCGAAATAGCTAAACAAATTGGTGATGAAAAATTGCAAAACCTCAACGCAAGCTACAACGTGCAACAAGCTATTAACAAACTCCAAACTATGCAGTTATACAACGGTAGTTTGTCGTATTGGGAAGGTGGCTCGTATGAATCATGGTGGGGTTCTGTCTATGCTGCTCACTTCTTGACAGAAGCACAAAAAGCTGGTTATGAAGTAGATAGTAAAGTATTGAATAAATTGTATTCATTCTTAGATACAAAATTGGCTCGTAAGGTTACACAAGATTATTATTTCTGGGCAGACAACGAAAGTCGTATTTACAAACCGTATGCACCGCAAGAAGTGGCGTACAGTATGTATGTATTGGCATTGGCGGGACAAGCTAATAAAGCTACGATGAACTATTACAAAGCTAATTTGTCTTTGTTGTTGCCAGATAGTCAATATTTGTTGGCAATGTCTTATTTGTTAATTGGCGACAGTGGGGCTTCTCGCAGTGTCTTACCTGCTAAATACGAAGCTGCGGGGCGTATGATTACACAGTTTGATGGCAGTTTCTCGTCTGATATTCGGAACGAAGCTATAGCTTTAAATGCTTTGATTGACACAGACCCGAAAAATCCACAAGTAGAAATTATGGCAAGGCACTTGTCGCAACAAATGAAAAATAGTCGTTACCTCAATACCCAAGAAAATGCCTTTGGTTTGTTGGCTTTGGGCAAATTGGCGAAGAAAAATGCAGGTAGCAACACCACCGCTACCATAACGGCAGACGGCAAAACGTATAATTTTACGGGGGCAGCCTTGACTTTACGCAAAGAAGTATTGGGCAAGAACGTAGAAATTAAGACGCAAGGCGGTACATTGTACTATTACTACGAAATGGAAGGTTTGAATGCCACAGGCAGGTACGTAGAAGAAGACAATTTCTTGACTGTGCGTAGAAGTTTCTATGACCGCAACGGCACGAAAGTTAATGGTACAAACTTTAAACAAGGCGAATTAGTCGTAGTACGCATAGACCTCAGTGCCAAAGATGCCGAAGTGCCGAATGTAGTCGTTACAGATATGTTACCCGCAGGTTTTGAGATAGAAAATCCACGTTTGGGCAATGTACCGGGTATAGAGTGGATAAAAGACAGTGCCAATGCCGAACACACAGATTTTCGTGATGACCGTATCAATATCTTCACGACTGCCACCAAAACTACTAAGTCGTATTATTACGTGGTGCGTTGTGTGTCTAAAGGTACGTTTAAAATGGGACCTGTAAGTGCAGATGCTATGTATAATGGCGAATACCATAGCTACAATGGAGCTGGGGAGGTTGTAGTGCAGTAATTATAGCAAGTATTTATTATGTTTAGTCAATAAAGAGTTTGGTGGGCTACCAAACTCTTTATTGTTTCTATCAAAAAGCACCAAGATAAACAGATAATTGAATAATTTGTGTACTTTCGCAAAAAGAAAACACAAATACCACAATGACCAAGACTACCACTTCCACACAACACAAACAGTGGCTTATCGGGCTTTTTATTGCGTTTACCTTGCTTGTATTTTTGCAAGTAGCACAAGTCAATCAACTTTTTTCTTTGCCTGCTGCCCTCTCTATGGGACTTCGTTGGATTTTTGTCCTTGCCCTTATTGCCTACGCCTACGTCAATAAAAAAGACCTTACCACTTGGATTGTCGTCAGTATGTTTGTTGGTACGGCTATTGGTTATGACTTTCCCGACTTTGCACAAGGGCTGGAGGTAGTCAGCAAGTCATTTATGAAACTGATAAAATGTATCATTGCACCGTTGTTAATTGGTACGTTGGTTGTGGGTATTGCAGGGCATTCAGACATCAAGCAAGTAGGACGTATGGGTTGGAAATCCTTAGTCTATTTCGAAATTGTAACAACTATTGCCTTGTTCGTAGGTTTATTAGCTATCAACTTTTCGGAGGCAGGCGTAGGCATAGACCTTTCTTCAGCAGCCCAAAACGAAGGCGTATTAGCCAAAGTACAACCCAAAAACTGGAAAGAAATTGTATTACATACTTTCCCTGAAAACATAGCAAAATCTATTGCCGAAGGCGAAGTATTACAAATAGTGGTATTCAGTATCATTTTCGCCATTGGTTTGGCAATGGTGAAAGAAGAACACCACAAACACACCATGATAAGCTGGTTAGAAAGTTTGTCTGAAATCATGTTCAAATTTACGGGAGTTATCATGGTTTTTGCACCGTTTGCTGTAGGTGCTGCCATTGCGGTTACTATGAGCAAAATGGGAGCAGGCGTATTTATCAACTTGGGTAAATTGCTATTGACTTTGTATGCAGCCCTTATTATTTTCGTTACTTGTGTGCTATTGCCTATTGCGGTGTTATTAAAAGTTCCTATCAAAAAATTCATAGATGCGGTGAGTGAGCCTGTTTCTTTGGCTTTTTCTACAGCAAGTTCGGAGGCAGCCCTACCCAAAGCCATGAAAGCTATGGAAAGTATTGGTGTACCTCGCAAAATTGTGTCATTTGTGATGCCCACAGGCTACAGTTTCAACTTAGACGGTACAACCTTGTATTTGGCGTTGGCTTCTATCTTCGTGGCACAAGCAGCTTATGGTGAGAATTGGCAACAAGAATTTCCTTTAGAAAAACAAATGTTAATTGTCTTTACTCTCATGCTTACCAGTAAAGGCGTTGCGGGTGTGCCTCGTGTATCTTTGGTAATTTTATCGGCAACGGCAAGTTCTTTTGGTTTACCACCAGAACCTATCATGGTAATTTTAGGCATAGATGCCCTAATGGACATGGCTCGTACTTCTGTAAACGTATTGGGTAACTGTTTGGCTACAGTCGTTATTGCAAAGTGGGAAGGCGAATTTGGGAAAGAACCTGTAGCAGAAGAAGAATAAACAGTTTTTATGTTTATGAAACAGCCTTAAAATATAAATCATTTACAATCAATGACTTATATTTTAAGGCTGTTTTGTTTTAAATAGTAACTATCAGTAGATTTAACCTATTTTTAAAAATAGAAACTTACTAATTAGCACTTATACTACGCCTTTTGTTGCGATTCTACAAATTTCTGTTTCCATGTGGTTTGGGTGTTTACTTGTGCTTTTAAGTCGTTGAGCAAGGTATATAAACCAAAATAGGTACGATTGATATACAAGGCATCTTTTGAACCTCTTGGTTTTTTAGATTTTCTCAACTCCTCCATTTTGCTTAGTTTTTCTCCAAATTCAAAAAGATGTTTAAAATAGGCTTCATTGCCAAAATCAAAAACAGGTTGTTGGAAGGGTTGCAAGGTAATAGACAACATTTCTTTGAACAAGTGCAAGAAAAATTGTCTGTCTGTAGGCGTATCATCAGTATAAACAAACTGCAAAGCCGTAAAAACTTCTGCCAATTTCGTATCATCTTCAAAAATGATAGGGTCTATCACTTTGAAATGCTCCTTATAATAATATGGCGGAATTACTTTCACACAACCAAAATCCAAGATACACAAAGTACCATCTTCACGCATCAAGAAATTTCCGGGGTGTGGGTCTGCGTGTACTGCCAACAAACTGTGCATTTGGTAATCATAAAAATCCCATAATGCTTGCCCTATTTTATTGCGAATTTCTTGTGAAGGATTTGTAGCCAAAAACTTATCTAAATGCCAACCGTCTAACCACTCCATTGTTAGCACTTTTTTGCAAGTATATTCAGGATAATAAGTTGCAAAACGGACATTAGGTATATGTTTACAAGCCTCAGACATCTCGATAGAACGGCGAAGTTCTAACTCATAATCTGTTTCACTTACCAACATCTGCTCCACCTCACCCATATAAATATCCAAATCTTTTTCACTCAAGCCCAATAACTGTACAGCAAAAGGTCTTACCATTTTGAGGTCAGAACTGATACTGTCTGCCACACCGGGATATTGAATTTTTACTGCTAATTTTTTACCGTCTTTGCTGGCTTGATGCACTTGTCCAATAGAGGCTGCATTGACAGCTTCTCGACTAAATGTATCAAAGAGTTCTGTAGGGTTTTTTCTGAAATGACTTTGAAAAGTCTTCACAATTAGAGGATATGACAGAGGGGGGGCAGAGTGTTGAGCCATAGAAAACTGCTCGGTATAGGCTTTGGGCAAAATATTTTTGTCCATACTCATCATTTGTGCTACTTTCAAGGCACTGCCTTTGAGTTGGCTCAATGTATTGTAGATGTCTTGTGCATTGGCTTCGTCCAAATGACTGCGGTCTAAATCTGGATTGACCACTTTTTGAGCATAATGTTTAATGTAATTGCCACCTATCTTGACACCTGTTTTCATAAACTCGGTGGCTCTTTGTACTTTAGATGTAGGAATTTTATCCTGAGAGTTTTTGTTTGGATTTTTTTCGTCTGCCATGTTCTTCGCTGTCCATTTACTCTAAAACAACGCAAAGTTACTAAAAAAGTTTGTGGGTTGTTAGTAAAATTACGGTAAGTATTGACATAAAACAATGGTTGTTTAGTAAATCAATCATTTCTTAATAATAAGCATTTTTCTAACCTTTCATTAAGTATTCCTATTCAAAAATCACATAGTTACAGCCATGTAAGTTTTACTTTTTTTTATTAAAATTGTATTTTATTAAGACAAAGTTTAACAAACCTTAACAGCCTTTTCTGTAGCATATCAGTAACTTTGTGGGCGTAATTTTTATGCAACAATCGTAAATTTTATTCTTACAAGACATGAAAAATATTATCTTCGGTGCATTAGTAGCCACTACTTTGGCATTTGGCTACGAGGCGACAGCCCAAATCACTACGCCTCAGCCTAGTCCTACTTCTACAGTACAACAGACTGTAGGTATCACCAACTTTACACTTACATACTCTCGCCCAGGTGCCAAAGGCAGAACAGTTTTTGGTGGCGAAATCGTACCTTTTGACAAAGAATGGCGTACAGGTGCAAACTCTGCTACCATGATTACCTTTGACGACAAAGTGAAAATGGAAGGTAATGAAATCCCTGCGGGCAAATACTCTTTGTTTTCTATTCCTTCTAAAAACGAATGGACAATTATCATCAATAAAGACGTTTCTGGTGCATCTGTACGTGATGCGTCTAAAGACTTGGTGTCTTTCAAAGTGAAGCCTCAAGCCTTACCAATGCACGTAGAAACTTTCACGATTGGCTTCAATGAATTTACGAACACAGGTGCTTTCTTAGATTTATCTTGGGAAAAAACATTGGTGCGTATCAAAATAGAAACAGATGTAGAGGCAAAAGTAATGGAACAAATTCAAAAATTTGCTAAAAACCCAATGTCTGCGGTAGGTCGTAACTACTTTGCTGCTGCTACTTATTACCTTGAAAATGGTAAGGACATGAAACAGGCGTTGGAGTGGGTAAATAAAGCTGCGGAAATTAACCCACAAGCCTATTGGATTTTACACACTAAAGCCTTGATACAAGGTAAATTAGGCGACTACAAAGCTGCTATAGAAACCGCAGAAGCTAGCAAGAAAATAGCTACTGAACAAAAAGATGATGCTTACATCACAAGAAATGACAAAGTGATTGCAGAGTGGAAAAAAATGAAGTAAATAGTACAAGCTCACAAGACTTTAAACCCCTTGTGAGGTTTAAAATATCTTTTGTTGTAGTATAACTACCAACTTTCCAAGTTTATATGACTTGGAAAGTCTTTTTTAATACCTTACACAACTCATATATTGAGCATGAAACTGATTGATAAATATATTTTTACCAAATTCATGTCCACATTTATTTTTGTGGTCTTGATTATCAATTCTATTATTTGTGTGATAGACTATGCCGAAAAAGTAGATACCTTTTTAAAGAAAAAAGTACCTGCCCAAGCCATTCTGTTAGAATACTACGCTACATTCATTCCATACATTACAAATATGTTGATACCTATTACGGTGTTCATAGCTACGGTATTCATTACGGCAAGACTGGCAGCACGTACAGAAATTATTGCAATTTTGGCAGGTGGAGTAAGTTTTAGGCGTATGTTAGTCCCTTATCTTGCAGGTGCAGGTATTTTAGCCATACTTACTTTTTTAATGAATAGTTATGTAATGCCTCATGCGAATAAAATAAAAGTGCATTTTGAAAAAACATATTTAAAAGACACCTATTACTATGACGAGACCAATATACATATCAAAATAGCACCAAATGTATATGCTTATATGCAGAGTTACAATAATTTGAGCAAGATTGGTTATTTATTTACCTTAGAAGAATTTAGAAACAAGGCATTAAAACAAAAACTAACAGCCGAAAGAATAGAGTGGGATAGCGTAAAACATCTTTGGAAAATCCCAATTTACAAAATACATACCTTTGAAGGAGAAAAAGAAACTGTAACATCCGGCGTAACCATAGACACTGTATTAAACCTTAATCCCAAAGATTTTGAAAGTAAACACCTTTTACATGAAACCCTTACTCTCCCTGAATTGGATAGTTATGTGCAAGAGCAACTTAGTCGTGGGGTAACTAATGTAGGGGTGTTTTTAGTAGAAAAATACGAAAGATTTACTTATCCTTTTGCTATTGTCTTGCTCACTATTTTGGGTGTTATCGTATCGGCTCGTAAATCTCGGCAAGGAACAGGTATGTTAGTAGCTTTTGGCTTCTTGTTGGCTTTTGTGTTTGTTACTTTTGTGCGTATGAGTCGTAGTATGGGGCAAGCTGGTACATTAGACCCTTTGTTAGCTGCATGGTTGCCTACTTTAGTTTTTGCAGTTATTACGGCAGTCATGTATCGTACCGTACCAAAATAATGTCCTAAGTAACAAGAATAAATAAATCTTCATTATTTTCTTAGTGAGCTTGTGTCCTTGTGGTTCATTTACAAGCAATTACAAAAAACTGTAAATTACATTTTATTGTTTCTTATTACTTATATACTAAACCTATAAGGTTTTTGAAACCTTATAGGTTCTATACTCATCTTAGTTTTCTCTTTTCATTTTTAAGCCAATTTTGGAAGCACCGCACACGCCACCAATTGGCGGGTTGTGTTTTCTTACCACCACTTCTACCACTTCTGCCGTAGTAAAAGCTGCGAAAACCTTTTGAATAACCTGATAAGCAATATGTTCTAACAATAAGGCAGGCGTTTTCATTACCTCGACAGCTATTTGGTACAAAATTTCATAGTTAATTGTATGTTGCAATGTGTCATTTTCGGCAGCTTTTTCTACAGTAGCCTCTACAGTAATATCTAAAGTATAACGGTTGCCAATTTTCCGTTCTTCTTCATAAAAGCCGTGATAAGCAAAAAATTCAAGCCCTTCGAGGCTTACAGAGGCATATTGGAGAGAAATATTCATAACATTTGAAGATAAATTTAGCAAAAAAGCCCTTTAATGAAAGGGCTTAGTAAAGATATTTCATTCTAATTCATTTTAATTAGACTTCGCTGCCATCGGCTACAAACTTGTAACCCACACCTTTGACAGTACGAATATAATTGTCACCTATTTTTTCACGTACCCTGCGTATATGGACATCAACAGTTCTTGCTAACACATAGACATCAGACCCCCAAATATTTTGGAGCAACTCATCTCTGTTATATACTTTATTGGGATTTTGTGCTAAAAAGAAAAGCAACTCAAATTCTTTTTTGGGCAAAGCAATTTCCTTTCCGCCTTTGGTCAAAGTATAACTTGTTCTATCTATTACAAATTCGTTAATTGTTAATACCTCACCGCCATCTTCTGTAGTTGCTGCACGTTGGGCTTCACGCCTGAATAGCCCATTGATACGGCTCATTAAGGCACGTGGTTTAATAGGCTTTGTCAAGTAATCATCTGCCCCTACATCAAAGGCTGCCACTTCTGAGTATTCCTCTGTACGAGCAGTAAGAAAAATAATATATGTATTCAGCATTTCGGGCAGGGTACGTAATTGCCTACAAGCCTCCACGCCGTCCATGATAGGCATCATAATATCCATTAAAATAAGTTCAGGCAGGAAGGATTTTGCAACAGTCAGAGCTTTTTTGCCATCAGCAGCTGTTTTCACTTCATAGCCTTCTTTTTCTAAGTTATATTTTAGCATTTCTAAAATATCTGCCTCGTCATCTACTATCAACACTCTGTTTTTCTTCGTTGTATTCATTGTCCACAATGCAGGTTAATCACTCCCCAAAAATACACTTTGTAAATGGAATATAGTATTACATAGTCGTTAAATCCAAGTGAACTTATAAGCAAAAAAAGTAGAAAATGTTAAACATTCTCTACTTTTTGTACTAAGCTAAAAAAGCTAAATTATTTTTTACGACCACCAGATAAAGAGAAACCAACCCCTACGTGGAAACGCAATGTTCTGTTGTAGTTAGCAGGTAAACCTTCTCTCTCTGTAGCTAAAGTTGTTGTGAAACCGTGCATATAACGAGCATCAAAGAACATAGAGATATGACCGTCTTTTGTTAAGTCTTTGTTAAAACCTACACCAATAATACCTGCAAATTCGAATTTAGCAGGAGCTGTACCAGGTGTATACATTTTATCGTTCTCTAATAAGAAGTTGAAGCTTGGTCCTATCATTACTTTTGGTCTGATAGTCGTGTATTTACGTAAGAAGAAATATTCGAAACGAACAGGTACTTCTGCGTAAGCAACACGCATAGCTGTATTGCTAGTACCTTGCCAATGTCTTTCTGCGTGAAAGGCTTCTATACCAAAACCATAATCTTCACCTTTTTCAATAGCAAAGTAAACGCCCATATTAGAACCTAAAATAGGTGAAGTAGATAGATTATCTACGTTTAAACCACCTTTTACACCGATTGTTGGATGCCATTGAGCAAAGGCATTACCAGAGAATAAAAAAAACAGGGAGGCTGCAAACAATAATTTCCCCGTTACTTTTGCTAAGTTTGCTTTCATACTTTTGAGTTATTTTGGGTTTATGTAAGGGTTTCTATTACAATAACATAACTACAAAAGTATGAAAAAAATATATACTTTTGCAGTCTTGAGAACAAAAATAAAGTTTTAATTCTAAATACCTCAAACAATTTTCAATTTTTTTCACTAAAAATGCCGAATTTACACGAAAAGACTATCAACTTTATTTATCTCAATGCGTTTAGTGGCATGGGAGGAATAGAAAAATTCAATAGGGCTTTTATAGAAAGCCTACTTTGTTGTACTTCAAAATGCCAATTTTACTCATTTTATGATAAAACAATTCCTCTGAGCAACTATACAATTTACTTTAAGCAATTTTCGAGCAAATTGATAGGTGTCTTACAAAGCCTTTCAGCTATATTTCAAACAGATATTACTATTATTGGACATTTGAATTTAGCAATAATTGGTGTACTTGCAAAACTTTTATTTCCCAAAAAACAAATTGTTTTCATTGTACATGGCATCGAGATATGGCAAGAGGTTTCTTGGGTAAAAAAAATGGCAATACAGTATGCAGATAAAGTATTAGCAGTGAGTGAATACTCTAAAAATCAATTAATTAGTACCTATGGTATTAGCCCAGAAAAAGTTATTATTTTTCCTAATACACTTGCACCAGACTTTCAGGTTTCACAAAACTTTGATAAACCTAACTATCTTTTAAAAAGATACCAATTAACACCCACTACAAAGATTTTATTTACTCTGGCTCGGCTGTCTTTTAGTGAGCAATACAAAGGTTATGATACTGTTATTACAGCACTACCTCTATTAATCACTCAATTTCCTACGATTCATTATATCATAGCAGGGAAATATGATGAACAAGAGTTAGTAAGATTACAACAATTAACCAAAATACATAATGTTGAGAAGTATGTAACTTTTACAGGTTTTGTCCCTGATGAAGAAGTACAAGACCATTATTTATTAGCAGATACTTTTGTTATGCCTAGTAAAGGCGAAGGTTTTGGTATCGTATTCATAGAAGCAATGGCGTATGGTGTACCTGCTTTGGCGGGCAATTTAGATGGAAGTAAAGATGCACTACTACAAGGGAAAGTAGGGAGATTAGTTAATCCTGATGACATACATAGTATCGTGCAAGGGATTGAAGAACTTTTATCACAACCTTTAGACAAAGATAAAAAATTGGCACTACAACAAACTATTCTTCAAAGTTTTGGATTTAATACATTTATAGAAAGGACTCTAAAACTTTTAACTACCTTAGACTAAAATTATTCATGGCTGCTATTAAAGAAAAAATTATTTTGGGTTTAGACCCTGGTACAGTAGTGATGGGTTACGCAGTGATTCAGGCTTTAGGGGCAGACCTGAAAGTATTACAGTATGGTGTCATTCATTTAAACAAATATGATGACCATTACTTACGACTCAAGAAGATTTTTGAACGGGTAGAAAGTATTATTACAGAATATTCGCCAGACGAAGTTGCCTTAGAAGCTCCTTTTTATGGGCAAAACGTCCAAGCTATGCTCAAATTAGGTAGGGCACAAGGTGTGGCAATGATGGCAGCTTTAAGCAAACAAATTCCTATTACAGAATATGCCCCTAAAAAAGTAAAGCAAGCAGTAACAGGTAATGGCAATGCTGCCAAAGAACAAGTAGCTGCAATGCTAATGAAGCAATTTAAATTGACAGAATTACCTGAATTTTTAGATGCTACAGATGCCTTAGCCGTAGCTATTTGCCATTATTATCACTCAAAAAATGCAACAGGAACAGGTGGAACTAAAAAAAGTTGGAAATCTTTTGTCGTAGAAAATCCTAATAGAGTAAAATAAGTTGTATTTTTCACGCAAGTTTACCATTTTGTTATATTAAACTGTAATAAATGAGGCATATATGATTTCATTTATTGTGATTTATGCCAACTTTTTGTCTTTATTAGCTCTGTAGTAATTTGCATACTTACTACTCATTCATTTTTCATTACTATCTAACATTTTATATAATGGATAAAATTTGTGTAATTGGCTTAGGATATGTAGGTTTACCTTTAGCAGCAGAGTTTGGTAAACAATACGAAGTAATTGGTTTTGATGTAAAGCAAGAACGTATAGACCAATTACGTAATGCCATTGATACAACCTTAGAGCTAACTTCTGAGGAATTAAAAGCCTCCCAAAATCTACGATTTACTACGCAAATCACTGATATTCAAGCTGCTAACATTTTTATTATTACTGTACCCACGCCTATAGACCAATATAAAAAACCCGACCTTACACCTTTACTAAAAGCAAGTGAAACAGTAGGTAAAGTGCTAAAAAAGGGAGATATTGTGGTTTATGAATCTACAGTGTATCCGGGTTGTACCGAAGAAGATTGTGTGCCTATTTTGGAAAAACTGAGCAGTTTGCGTTACAACCAAGACTTCTTTTGTGGCTATTCACCAGAAAGAATCAATCCTGGTGATAAGCAACATACAATCACACGCATCAAAAAAGTGGTAAGTGGCAGTACACCTGAAGTAGCCAAAAAAGTACAGGCTTTGTATGCTTCTATTATCCCTGCGGGTACACATTTGGCATCGTCTATTAGAGTAGCAGAAGCCTCAAAAGCTATTGAAAATGCACAAAGAGATATTAACATCGCCTTTGTCAATGAATTATCATTGATTTTTGACCGCATGGGCATAGACACTAATGAAGTGTTAGAAGCTGCGGGAACAAAATGGAACTTCCTACCTTTTAAGCCAGGGTTAGTTGGTGGGCATTGCATAGGTGTTGACCCTTATTACTTGACACATAAAGCAGAAAGTTTGGGCTACCACCCCGAAGTAATTTTGGCGGGCAGACGTATCAATGACAATATGGGCGTATTTATTGCCAATAAATTTGTAAAATTGATGTTGAATAAAGGACATCATTTGCCAAATGCCCAAGTGCTAATTTTGGGAATTACCTTTAAAGAAAACTGCCCGGATATTCGTAATTCAAGAGTAATAGATATTATTAATGAGTTAAAAGATTTTAATACGCAGGTAGATGTGTATGACCCTTGGGCTAGTACAGAAGAGGTACATCACGAATACCAAATCTCTCTGATTCCTGAAATTACGAAACAGTATGATGGAATTATCTTAGCCGTAAAACATGATAAATTCAAGGAATTAACCATAGAGAAATACAAAAAAACAAATACTGTGGTTTATGACATCAAAGCCTTTTGGGATAAAAACCAAGTAGATGGTAGATTGTAGAAGCACCCCCTTATCTAGGTTGAGGAATCTAGATAAGGGAGTTTGTTTTCTTATAAATAAAAAGCTCTATTTTTGTTTAACAGAGTACGTCTTTGAAAGGTAAATAGTTATATCTCTACTTTATTGATGACGAAAAATCATCTTTATTACTTATTTGGGAGATAAGAAATAATCTCTATAAACTGTATTGCTCACAAAAGCCTCTCTTTCTCTTAAACCATCTTTTTCTATCCCAAATAATGAGTATTGTTTTTTAATAAACTCTAAATCATTAAGTTGCTTTTCGTAGCTTGGTAAAACTTCTATAATCATATCTGGTTTATATTTGTTAATTGAATTTTGCAGATTACGAAGTACAATAGTTTCAGCACCTTCAACATCTATCTTTATAAGCACTTTTTTTGTTGAAGTTGCTAACAATTTGTCAATGAGTTCATTATTTATGCCTATTACCTTTCTTTTTACAGGAGTTTTATCAAATATCATGGCAAAATTCATATCTAAAGAACCATTTGTAAGATGACCTTCCGGCTCAAAAAATGTCAAGAAATCATTATCAGCCGCAACAGCTACATTAAAAAGTGTTAGATTTGAAAGGTTATTATTTCTCTTATTTTGTGTTAAACGATAGAAAGCCTCTGTTGAAGGTTCAAAAGCATACACTTGGGCAGCAGGATTAGCTTTAGCAGAAAAAATAGAAAAAATACCTACATTTGCACCTATATCTATAATTAAATCGTATGCTTGGATTTTATCTTTTATCCAAAGATATAACTCTTCTTCATAAGATATACTTTGCCAAAAAAGTGTAGTGTAATCAAACTCGTGTATGTGTGGTATTAAAGTAATTGAAGTAGTATTGCCAATTTGTACTTTTTGAGGTGTAAGCTCTATATCTTGCCATGCTATACTATTCATTAAAGCATAAACGTGAGGCTTCCAACTTGCATCAGGTAGAGACTTACAGACTGCACTAACCATCAAGGTTGTTAGTTTAGAAAGACATTTGCTTTTAGCTACTATTTTTAAAATAAAAACGAAACTTAATTTAATTAAATATTTCATATATTTTTATTAAAAACATGAGTAAATTTATGATATAAATAGTATTTAAGGCTTCAAAATTATAATATTTTCTAGTAATTTTATATTTTTTTCAGTTTTATTCATTCAGATAATATATAACTTCCTGCCGTTGTTATATTGCAGCATTATTTTGGGTAGTTCAACTGTTTATCCCTTTATAAATTATGCAACTGTTTAACTATTAACTGTATATTCGTATTTAGCAAATGGTCAAATAATTTGAAAGATGAATAATGAATAATAGTTGTTTGGTGTATTAAAAATTCACATAATTAAACTGTAGGTATTTTTGGAATTGCTATTCATTCACCTAAAAACAAATATACAACCATTGCATAACATAGTTACTAGAAAAGAAGAAAATCTCTCTCTTATTGTAAAAACCTATCAGTTAGCCTTGCAACCAACTGATAGGCAAAGAGGCTATTTAAACACAAACCCATTAGGAGCTATGCCCACAGCCATAGAGTCCAATAAAGTACCTTGTGCAGTAAACCTAAATACTTTGCCCGCACTTGCGTAGTTCATAGCATCTGCGGTGTAAATAGTGCCGTCTGTGTCTATGCCCAAACCATAAAATGCCGTATGTCTGCGGTTTACCAAAGGCGTAGTAGGCAATGCCGTTGCTGTAATGTCCATAGCAAATACGCTACCCGATGCCCTGTAATACAATTTATTACCTTGCGGATTGATACTCAAATAACCAGCTCCTTGTGAAGTAAAGTTAAACGTAGTTTGTTGGGTTGGTGTATTGGGGTTGAAACGCACCAATTTGGCGTTGGTAGGTGTACCTGCCCAAGACGGCGTACCACCACAAAGCACCCAAATATTACCCGCAGCATCTTGCACAATACCATTTGGTCTGTCGCCTACCACTACATTCGTTTCTAATGTATTGTTAGATGGGTTAATAATAGCTATATTGTTATCATTAGAATTTAAGACATATAATTTGTTGTTACTTGCTTTCAAAATATCATCTGGCAAGTTCCCCAACGGAATACTGTCTTTTTGAGCAGGATTATCCAAATTGAAAATAGCTAGTTGCCCTTTTCTGCCAAAACCTATCCATTCGGTTACATAGCCTTTGTTGCCCACTACTGCCATGTAACGAGGCAAACGCAATTTGGTAATAGGTGCAGCCACAGATTTTAAGGTATTCGCATCTGCAACTTCTATTTTGTTACTGTTGTTCACAACCAAATACGCCTTATTATTGGCAATGGTCATAGATTGGAACACATCACCCAAAGGTCTATTGGCGTTTTCTAAAGCAAAAACATCATTTGTTAGGGTTTTGGTGCTACGGTTATAGAAACTCAAAGAACCTGTAGGGCTGCCAAATTTGCCTTCGTTCAAAATGAATACGCCAGACGAGTAAGCCCCTGTAGGCGTAGGTGTTTCGTTGTTGCTGCTGCAACTTGCCAAAGAAAAGCCCAAAGTCAATAGGCTTGCTGCGGTAAATAAATTGATTTTCATGGTAGTTGGAATTAAAAATATAAGAGTTGCACTTGTCCTGTAGAACGGACTTTAGTCCGTTTCACAGTTGCACAAACGGACTAAAGTCCGTTCTACAGTTTTGGGTTCTAAAACCCCACCCTCACCGTAAAAGCATAATTGCGATAAGGCATAGCCCGAAACTCTACGTTTTGGTAGGTAGTATCTAACAAGTTATTGATGCGGGCTTGTAGGGCAATGTATCCAAATTGGAAATTAAATTGCTTGCTAACCAACAAGTTACAGAGTAGATAGGCATCTAAAGATTTACTATTGTCCAACAAATAATACCGTTTGCCTGTGTAGGTAAAACTACTGTGTAATGTCCAATTTTTGAAAGAGGCTATTAAGTTTGCTCCGCCTGCGTGCAGAGGCACATACGAAAGTTGTTTGTTCACTTGCTCCGCAAAGTTGGATTGTGTCTGAACAGACTGCGTATATTGGTAAAAAACACTGCTCGACAATGCCCATTTGCCCACTTTGTAGGCATGATTAACCGAAAATTCGATGCCCTTGTTGTTCACTTGTGCCAAATTTTCAGGTCGCCAAATCCCTGTTCCCGCCTGCGGTGTCCACCTAATAAAATTGTCTATCAAACTGTAATACCCTGTAATTTCGGCATTGAGGCGGTGGTTTTCATTCCAGAGATAAGTGTATTGCAAGCCTATTTCACTACTGTAGCCTTTTTCTGTCAATAAATTAGGGTTGCCACTGTTTACCCAAAATCTTTCGTTGAGTGTAGGCACTCTGTAGTTAATAGCTGCATTGCCTTTGAGGGTAAGTTGTTGGCGATTTTGCCATACCAAATGGTACGCCACACCCAAATTGGGGGCAAAAGCAGGTTGATAATCTTGCACAAGAGCATAACGGAAATTAGTAGAAACTTGTAGTTTTTCCGTTGGCAAATATTTGAGCAAAGCAAAAACAGCACTTCGCCATTGCTTTTTAGTGTCTGTACCGTAGCCGTCCACGTCTGCCAAAAAATACTGCACTTCTCCGCCCAACTGCACCATCAACTTTTGTCCAAACTGCCTTGTGTGTTCTACTTGCGTTTGGTACGTTTGGGCTTGCGTATTTGAGCCTTTGCGTTGGCTGTCGTCTGTATAAAACAAATAGTCGTTGAAAAATGCCAATTTTGCCATTGTCTTATGTGTGGATTTTGGCAAACAATATTCCAACAGCAAACGAGTGGTATTGTCCAACATCTTGGCATTTGTATTGGCAGAACCCATGCTGGGTTGTACTTGGCGGTAGCTGTCTGTATAAAGAGTTTTAAGGGCTAAAGAACTCAAATTGCGGAATTGGTACGCCAAATTTTGCGTAAAACCCCATTGGTGTACGGCTGCGTTTTGTTGGCGTACCGTAGGCGTGCCGTATTGTGCAAGGTCTTTGAACTCAAAATCATTGGTTTGGCTGTTCTGAAAAATGGTAGTTTGCGAAGCCAAATTTTTATGGTAAAAATGGTATTGCCCCGAAGTTTTATTTAAGCCAAAACTTCCTACTTCTTGTTGAATTTGTAGTAAGTTTTTTCTTCGGAAAACCGTAGGATTGTTCAACAACACCACACCACCCATAGCAGCCGTACCATAATTGGCACTTGCACCACCAGCCCGCAAACTCACTTCGGTAGCTGCGAAAGTAGGCAAAATAGCTAAATCGGACTGCCCCAAAGTAGGCGAATTGACATTCAGTCCGTTCCACAAAACTGCTGTATGTTCTGGATTTGTTCCCCGAAAAGACACCGTAGCAATGCCACTCATGCCATACTGCCGTACATACAAAGGGGCGTATTGGTTGAGCAAATCACTCAAAGTACCTTGTTGGAAACCTAAAATTTGTGGAGAAATGGTAAGTACACGACAACCCGCAGCAAAATCTTGCGGTTTTGTCCCCAAAACCGTAACAGCTTGTAACTGTTGAATTTGGAGGGAGTCGGGAGGGGCAGTATATGCCCACGAAAAAAAAGGCAGCAGGCTAATAGCCCCGCCAATAGCAAAAAGTAGTCGTTTAGTCATAAAGAATCCAGCTTTTTCACCCGAAAGCTGCGGGATTTGTGCGTTGCACGAGGCAGGTCTCCTGACTTACTTTGCCTACGCCTTCCCATGCCCAACGGCACAGTGGCTTTGATGTAGGTTTGACCTTACGTGTAGCTACGGACTTTAGTCCGTAGTTAAATAATTACACTACAGACTAAAGTCCGTAGCTACAGGTAAGGTAGTTTACAGTTGCGGGGACAGTTTGGGACTTACACCCAATTCCCTTTTAAACTTTGTTCGTGAAAAACAAAGTACCCAATGCGAGGGCAAAGGTAGAGTTTTATTGGTGAGAAATACAATGAATGATTAAAAATTAGTTTGACTAAACCTATAAGGTTTCAAAAACCTTATAGGTTTGTTTTTTTAATACAATTCGTCTAAAGACATACGCAAATACTTATTCATAGCAAAGTAGGCACTTAAAAAACAAATTACGATACCACCAATAATGAGGCTACAAAAAACAGCTATGGTACTCACTACATCTTCTACTAATTTAAGTTCGGGAATTTGCAAATTGGCATAAATCAAGGCAATGGACAATAAGACACAGGCTAACATACCGCCAATCAACCCTTGTTTGATAGATTGCCCAAGAAAAGGTTTTTTGATGAATAAAGCCGTAGCCCCTACCAACTGCATACTGCGAATCAAGAATCGTTGAGCATACAAGGCTAATCTGATGGCGTTGCTAATTAATATAGACACAATGACAATAGAAATAAAGACTAACAAGGCTATCAAAGCCGTTAATTTCTCTATGTTTGCCTGAATTTGTTGGATAAAAGTTTCTGTATAAACCACTTCGGCTACACCTTGTAAGGCTTTTAGCTGTTCCTGAATTTCTTTCAGTTTATTAATAGGTTGGTAGGCTGGCGAAACTTTGAAAACATAAGAATCTTTTAAGGGATTTGTGCCTAACAACTGAATAAAATCTTCGCCTGTTTCTGCTATCAGTTGGCGAGCTGCTGCCTCTTTGGTAATGTATTCATACTGTACCTCACCGTTTGCCGTAACCACAAAAGGCTGCTGTAGTAAAGTTTGGCGTAGTTGCAAACTGTCTGTAGGCGTAATGTCTTTGGCTACAAAAACCTGTATAGTAATGCTGTTTTCCAAAATATTGACCAACTGCCCTGCATACACCGCCAATAAACTGAAAACGCCAATGATGAATAAAGAAACGGCAATAGTGCCTATCACAGTAAAATGATTACGGCTATAGCTGCCAAATCTGGACGGAGTGGCAAATTTTTTTTTAGCCATACGAAAAAGTTGTTGTTGTTTGAGGCTGAAAATTTATCTAAAAAATTAGATAAGTACACAACAAGCACTGTTTTTCTTTCAAAGAAGCTAATAACAATGCCCATAGCATAACTTTTGGGTATTATGCTGCCTTTGCTGTATTGCTACTTTTATTGCAGGTAATAACAAAAGCACAAGACAAAAATCAATTTGTCTTGTGCTTCCATAGATGAATAAGTTACTTTTTACTTCCTTTCCAACGGTACTTGTAAGTTAGTAGGTCGGTTTTCGGGTTTGTCAAAACCCCGACCATCTACGTGCTTACTACCCATAAACAACATATTGTTGTGAATATAAATAAGGTCGTAGTCGCCTACTATTTCGCCTTCTTTGATACCAAATAAAGGAAATTCTTTGCCCTTAATGTCTTGCATTACGTTTAATTCCCACGTATTCAAGCCTTTTGCTGGTGCTTGATTAAGCTGTTCGGCAAACATATGGTGTAGTGGTGTTACCTCAAAACCTTCGTCTAAGATATAATCAATTTCATACGCCCCGTCTGCTATGGCGTGTGCCTTACCCCAAATCGTATGCCCTTTAAACGTAAATTGTACCATTGGCAACTGCCCAAAAGGGTCTGCATAACTAATAATTGTCCCTTCAAATTTATTGTTAGGCAAATACTTGAAAATCCTTTTCACATAAAAAGGTTGAATTTGACCTGTACCTAATCTGTCTTCAAAAGGGCGAAGTTCTACCGACAAAGATGTCCATGAACCACCCTGAATAAATTGCTTGATTTGCTCTATGGTTTGCATAATACTATTGATTCTTTAAAAAATTAAGATGGGTTTTTAGTTAATTTTTAGTTTTTGGGCTTGTTCAGGCGTTAAAACTTCTTTCAATGCCATTTCCCAATTTTTCACAGCTTGTTGGATAATTTCTTTTTTGCGTCCTTGCTTATAGGCTTCTTCGTGTCCGTTTGCCCTTGCAAGATTGATTTGATAAACCTTTGCTTTTTGCTCGTCAGACAAAGCAAGTTTGCGTGCCATTTTTTCGGTGATGTGTTGCACTTTTTCTTCTTTAGACCAATGGGCATGGGCAAAAGCCTTTGCACCAAAAGCTGCTACAACAAATAGTAATAGCCCCACAATGATTTTTTTGGTTATCATAGTTCTCAAAATTTAATTGTGATAGATTATTTGTATTGCGTGATACAAAGGTGTTATATTTGTCTATTAAACACAAGTAGTCAATATTTATTATTATAGTATAAAAAAATAGACTAATGGAAAATAAACGCAAAAACAAAGATTTCAACCCTAATAACTGCCCAGTAACGCATTGTTTAAATAAAATTGGGGGCAAATGGAAACCTGTCATTATCCATTTGATAAGAAAAGACTGTAACCGTTTTTCTATGTTGCAACGAGCCATTACGGACATCAGCAAACAGATGTTGGTCAATCAACTGCGAGAATTAGAAGAAGATAAACTCATAGAAAGAATAATTTATGCTGAAATTCCGCCAAGAGTAGAGTATAAAATCACAGCTTACGGGCAAAGTCTGCTACCAATTATCGATATGATGTCTGATTGGGGGCTAAAAGATAAAGAAATAGTAGCTTGCGAGGATTGAAACTAAAGTTACTTACTACCCATAAAATTTTAGTATGAAACTTCAATATTTCTCTATTACCGAGGAGGTGGATATTGGGCATAGCTTTGTTACTGTTAGTAAGTGATTGACTAATAGTAACAAAGCAAGTATATTTTTATTCAATTTTATTCAAATCTAATTGTAATAGTTTTTTAGCTGCAAACGCCGTAACCATCACAACCAAAATTGTCATACAACCACCAAAAACCACCGAAGGCACAGTTCCCATTGCCCTTGCTGCCACTCCAGACTCAAAAGCCCCAATTTCATTGGAAGAACCTATAAAAATATTGTTCACTGCTGACACTCTGCCTTTCATGTTTTCGGGGGTGAGAGTTTGTACCAATGTCCCTCTAATAACCACACTCACACTGTCGAATGCCCCTGTCAAAAAGAGAAAAAAGACAGACAACATAAAATTAGTAGATAAAGCAAAACCAACTGTAGCCACTCCAAAACCTGCTACACACCACAACAGTATTTTGCCTGCATTGCGTCCTATGGGTTTGTAAGCCAAAATAGTTGCTAAACTTACTGCCCCTACTGCGGGAGCTGCACGCAAAATCCCCAAACCTTCTGCCCCAACTTGCAAAATATCTTTGGCAAAAACAGGCAACAGAGCTACTGCACCGCCAAACAAAACAGCAAATAAATCTAAGGACAAGGCACTTAAAATCAACTGATTACGAAACACAAAACGCAAACCTTCTTTGATACGGCTACTCACAGGTTCGGCTCTGTTATGTGGAGGCAATGGCTTGGCAGCTATCATCAGCACACAACAAAATGCCATCACAACCAAACTACTTTGTACGATATACGTTTTTTCTAAACCTACTTCTGCATACAAAAAACCAGCTATGGCGGGTCCCAAGACAGAAGCCGACTGCCAAACATTGCTACTCCATGTTACGGCATTTTTATAAATGCTTTTTTCTACAATTTGCCCTAAAAAACCAAAGACGGCAGGCCCTACAAACCCCCTTGCAATACCAGTGAAAAACACTGTAACAAACACCCCCCACAGCACAACATCTTTGGGCAAGGTCTGCATATTGGCAGCAAAAAACCATAAAGACACACCACAAGCCAATAAAATGGTGTAACAAGTCAAAATAATGGCTTTTCGATTCACAATATCTGCCAAATGCCCTGCATACAAAGCTACACCAATGGCAGGAATAGCCTCTGCCAAACCAATTAAGCCCAAATTGAGAGCATCTTGAGTAAGGTCATAGACTTGCCAACCTACAATAACGGCTTCTATTTGAATGGCTAAGGTAATGATAAGGCGAAAAGCTAAATAAAAACGAAATTCTGTATTGCGGAGGGCAACATAAGGGTCATGCGGAGTGGTGCTTGTTGTCATAGCAAGGCATTTTGAGATTTTAATTACTTCCGCAAATTACGTGATACAAACGAATAAACCCTAAAGATTTGTAAAATCCTTAGGGTTTATGGTGTTTAACTAAGTTGTAAAACTTTAGAATTTATATCTTAAACTACTTCCCACATTGAACCAAGACGGTTGGGCTTGTAGAAAATGAGTGTCATAAACCGAAGACAAAGATTGTCTGTAGCTACTTTCTACAAATATTTGCATACGTGGCATTAGTTGATAGCCTACTTGTAAGCCTGTTATACCCGACAAAGTAAGACTTTTGTAAGTACCAAAGTTGAATGTATGCCCTTCTTGTTCTATGGAATTACCCACTGTATTATTCAGTAAAAAGTCCGTTTGCATACCCGCATGAACTCCTACCGTAAATTTACCCAAATCTTTTTGGTAAAAAGCACTAATAGGTATGCCTATTTGTTGGGTAGTGTTTTTAATCTGTACTTGACGCACTAAAGCAGCAGAAGTAATTGCAATTGCTGATATTGTCTTATTAAATTCAAACCTATTTTCTGTATAAAGTACGCCACCTTTCAACCCAAAACCTTTCCACAATGTTCTGCCTGCCTCTATACCTATGCTAAAAGTTGTACCTTGTAAATTATTAAGGTCTTTAGCAAATGAGTTTTGGTCATAGTTATACAATCCTTGTTTAAGAGAATTGGTCAAATAAGGATTTGGGACAATACTATCTTGCACATTAGAGAAATTCGGTGTATAACTGCCGTAAAAGCCTTGTACTGCCACCCAACTTTTTTGTGTGCTTAAGCTATTAGTAACTTGTGGTGTTGGTGTGCTTGTTGGAGTTTGAATAGGTGTTAAAATCGCCTCACCCTTCAACCCTTTAAAAGGTAATAGTTGGAAAGGCAACGGCACTAAAGTATTGAACTGCGTAGCCAAAGGCAATACACTTGCTTTTTCCTCCGTACCTAATGGTGTAAGAATATTGTTATGATTAACCGTATTTTTATCAGTAGTAACTATAGTTTTGCTATTAGCTACAAAGTTATTTTTAGAGTTTTGTGTTGTAGTGGCATACTTTTTAACCGCACCACTTTGTACTTTATTACCTCTTTTATTGGTAGTAGTTGCACTTTCAATTTTCTGAGAATTAGTTTCAACTATAGATTGAACTATTTGCGGAGTAGTTGAGGCATTTGTAGCCTTTGTATTAGGTTCAACTACGTTTGGTGTAGTAGTATTGTTGTTTTCAGCAATAGTTGTTGTTGGAGCATTGTTAGCTACTGACGAAGAAGAAGCCGAGTACGTAGGAGCAACAGGATTCCAAAGCAACAAGTAAGCAAAGAAAGATAATAACACCATAGCAGCCAAACCACTTAACCACCACACAGCTAACCTGTAGCGTGGGGTTTCATTTTGGTTGAGGTCTTGCTCAATGTGTTCCCATACTTTATTAGAAGGAGTTAGTTCCGCACCGTCAAAACTTTGGCGAAAGAACTCCTCAAATTCCATATTGTGTTTTTTCTCTTTCATATAACATGGCTTCTTCTTTAGCAATCATTTCTTGTAAAACTGCTCTGGCTCTGGCATACTGCGACTTAGAGGTATTTTCTGAAATATCTAACATTGCTGCAATTTCTGAATGTTGATAACCTTCGATTGCATACAAGTTAAATACCATTTGATACCTCGGAGCTAATTGTTGTATAAAACTCAAGAGTTGTTTAAAATTCAATTGGCTAAGCGTAACTTCAGCTATAGGCTCGTGGTCTGTGTGCATATCGTCTATGTCATTCATCACTCCTGCTTGGTCTAACTTCCGCCTATTAAATTTAATGGCAGTATTTACCACAATTCTGCGTATCCAAGCAACTAAAGAAGAATCTGCATTTAAACTTTCTATATTCTGGAAGACCTTTACAAAAGACTCTTGTAAAATATCTTCTGCATCAAAAGTTGTGCGAGAGTATCTCAAAGCTACTACATACATTTGTCGGTAAAACTGCTCGTACAACTGTCGTTGTGCTTTACGGTTTCCTTTGGAACATTCCTCAATTAGCTGTATTTCGTTGTAATGTTCGTTGTTTATAGGCATATAGTTTTAGCCTTCTAAGATTAAGACCCTATGAAACTTAAAATCGTTGCAAGCACCTACAAAAATATTTTGTAGTCAAAGCCCAATGATTGGGGGACAAATAGCGGATAATAAAAATTTCACCAAATTATGCAATTTCTACATAAAAAGGCGAAACGAATTGACGGATAGCAATTATGAGTTCATAAAAGGAAAATGCACAAAAAATAATTGTGCTACGACTTTTTGAGTAGTAAGAAGTTGTCGCATTGTATATGATACTGCAAAAGTAGCTTTTAAAAAACAAACCACAAAGAAAACCATGTAAGTTTTAATACAATTATTTTGTAAATTACCTTAATTAATTTTCAGTTACTTTTTATCCAAAGTTTATGAACTACCAAATCATTAAAGACGAGCAGCTACTCAAAGATTTTATTGAATGGTTGCCAGACTTACAAAAAAATGAAACGTATTACGTAAGTCTTTTTGCTCGTAATAAATACAGCAAAAATACTGCCCACTTGAAAGCCGATAAAGCACAACTCAAACGGTTTACATCTAACAAAGAAACATTATTTGACAAAATTAAGCAGTTGGAATGTGAGTTGGGGGCATATAAATTACAAGGTTTGCCAATACCGCAAGAGGCTTTGGCGGTATATATCACACCGAACCCCAGAGATATGCTAAAAGCTACCAAAAACTCTTTGGTCAAATTTGCCCAACTTATTACACAAGATTATACGGGCTACAATCCACACCAAGAAGTAATGAGTGAATTGCAGCAGGCTTGTTCTCGCAAAGTCTATTTTGATTTAGATTTTGACAATGTAACTATTCAACAAATGTTGTCACAAATTACGCCCTTTATTAATACTGACTGTCTACACTTTTTACAAACAAGAGGCGGTTTTCACCTATTAATAGAGTTGAGTAAATTATCAAAGACCTATGAAAAAACATGGTATCAAAAATTAACGACTTTGCAGGGCTGTGATGTAAGAGGCGACAACTTAATTCCTGTAGTAGGCTGCACACAAGGCGAATTTGTACCCCATTTTATAAAAATTTAGGGCTAATTCGTGTAAGTTGCATCATGTACCGTACCCTTTAGGGTGCAAGGTTAATAATATAATTTTAAAAATTTAAAATAGACAATTATTATGATAATTATACAAAATACGCCTTGAAATAAAACTAAACAGACCTTGCACCCTAAAGGGTACGGTACATAACACAACTTAAATTAGCACTTAACCAACACAATCTTTACTATTTTCAAATGGAAAAATCATTAGCTTTTGCCCTTGCACAAGACCAAACAGACGAGTTGGCAGGTTTCCGTTCTTTGTTTCATTTCCCCAAACACGCAGGTAAGCCTGTGGTGTACTTTTGTGGCAATTCATTAGGTTTGCAGCCCGTTACTGCCAAAGATGCCGTACTTCAAGAGTTAGAAGATTGGGCAAATTTGGGTGTAGAAGGGCATTTTGCAGGCAGAAACCCTTGGCTGCATTACCACAAACTACTCACTGCTCCTACTGCCCGATTGGTTGGTGCAAAACCGCATGAAGTAGTCGTGATGAATAATTTAACAGTCAATTTGCACCTGTTAATGGTGTCTTTTTACCGCCCAACTACCAAAAGATACAAGATTTTGATGGAAGGCGGTGCTTTTCCTTCAGACCAATACGCCGTAGAATCACAAGTAAAATTTCATGGTTTTGAGCCTGACAATGCTATTGTAGAGCTTGTGCCACGAGCAGGTGAGCATACTCTACACACCAGCGACATTACCGCCAAAATTCACGAGTTAGGTGATACATTGGCATTAGTGTTGTTGGGTGGAGTGAACTATTATACAGGACAAGCCTTTGATATGCAGGCAATTACGGCAGCAGCTCATTCGGTTGGGGCAAAAGCAGGTTTTGATTTGGCACACGCAACAGGCAATTTGTTGTTGGAACTGCACGATTGGAAAGTAGATTTTGCGACTTGGTGTAGTTACAAGTACCTCAATTCGGGGGCTGGCGGTACGTCTGGCGTGTTTGTGCATGAAAAATACGCCCAAGATAATACGCTGCCACGTTTTGCAGGTTGGTGGGGACACAACGAACAAGAAAGATTTTTGATGAAAAAAGGTTTTCAACCTATGTATGGGGCAGAAGGTTGGCAGTTGAGCAATGCCCAAATTCTGCCAATGGCGGTTCATAAAGCCTCTTTAGAAATTTTTGATAAGGCGACTTTGCCCAAATTGCGGGCTAAAAGTTTGCGTTTAACAGCCTTTGCAGAGTTTTTGATAGAGGCTTTTAATGCAGAGCAAGACCAAGTGAAAATCAATATCCTTACGCCACGCAACCCTGCGGAAAGAGGTTGCCAACTGTCTTTAGTTTTTGATAAAAAAGGCAAAGCAATTCACCAACAACTCACCGCAACAGGTGTAGTGGCAGATTGGCGAGAACCGAATGTCATTCGCATTGCCCCTGTGCCTCTTTACAATAGTTTTGAAGATGTGTGGCGGTTCTATGAGATTTTAAAAGAAGTTATTAAGTAAAAGACTAAACCCTAAAGGTTTTTTAAACCTTTAGGGTTTGAAATTTTATTATTCTCCCAAACTATCAAAAAAAGAGGTAGCCGTTGTTGTTGTAGGCGTAGTAGCTGTTTTGGTCAATGGAATAGTCCCTGTTGTTTGTTGGCTAATGATTTGATTGTTTTTTTGCATCATTTCATTGGCTTTTTGTACTTCTTCTTTGTAAAAAACAGTGCGTTGTTGTGCCTCCAACAAACCAATTTTCACTTGTGTTTCTTGCACAAAAGACTTCATTTCATTGAGTAAAGTATTGCGTTGTTGTTCCAATAAAACATACTGTTCCTCCAAAGTTTTCAACTCTTTTCGCATCGTTGTTAGGGCGGTGTATGCCTTGTTATTTGCCTCATCAAGCATTTTTCGGGCTTGTAGCTGGGCTGCATCTATGATTTGACGAGCTTTTAGTTGAGCATCTTGCAGCGTAATTTCGGCTTGTTGGCGGGCTTGTTCTCTGGTTACTTGCCCCACAGTATTGGCATCGTCAATAGCCTTTAAAAGCCTATCCTCTATTTCTCGTAACCTACTCAATTCTATTTTGGTTACACTTAGCTCTGTTTCAAGACGTTGTTTTTCAAAATTTTCGTCATTGATTTGTTGAGCCAAATTCTCTAAAAAGTTCTTTACGTCTTGAGTCGTAAAGCCCCCAAAAGTATTTTTGTTAAAATCACGATACTTTTCACGTATGTATATAGGGTCTATCCGCACCATAAAACTTCCAAAAATAAAGAAATAGTTGTGTTTGAGAGGTCGTACATTCGCCTTTAGACAAATAGTAAACCTTTTAGCAATAAAAAATATTCGCCTAAAGGCGAATGTACTTTTTTGGTATAACTAAATTTAATGCAATTTAGTCGTAAAATAATTATATATCAAAAGATAGTTCACATCTTTCTTTCTTGAGTTTGGGCAATTCTCTGATAAGGTCTATGTTTTTAGTTTTGGCAGTAAAGTTCACTTCTGTTTGTAGTTTAAACTCTCTGCGTATCATTGCCTCTGTAAAACGGCGGACATCTTCCATATTTTCCAACAACAGACGTGGTACTTGGCGTAATCTGCCCAACTCATCTTTAGCTACTAAATTAAAATACGTGGTGTTGGTGTGTTTCAATACGCCTGTTTTGATGTTTTCTGCCTCTACTTTTACGCCTACGACCAGCGAAGTATTGCCAACATAATTTACCGAAGCCATTAAAGTTACAATTTCGCCAACTTCTATGGGGTGGAAAAATGAAACTTCATCTACCGACACCGTAACACAATAACCGCCTGTATGTTTGGCTGCACATGCCGTAGCAGCTTTGTCCATTAAAGACAACAAAATTCCGCCATGAATACGCCCTTCAAAATTCGAATAAGACGGAATCATCAATTCTGTAATAATGGTTTTTGAATAGCTGACAGGCTTTGAAGGTAATTCTATCATAAGTTGTTTGAGGGTTAAGGTTGAGATTAGATTAATAGAACCCCACAAGGGTTTTAGAACCCTTGTGGGGTTACTTGTTTTCTATTTAATAAGTAATCTATTTAGTTATTTATCAAATATATGTATTTTATACAAAAAGCCTATTTTATGGTCATTTTTTTTACAAAAAGAGCCTTAAAGATACGCAGCAATGGCTTTTTCAGTAGGAAATACTACTAAAAACACTATCTTTGTTACTGTAGTTGATGAATAATTCCATAAAAACCCTCTCCTCTTAGAGAGGGCAGGGTGAGGTCGTAATAAAAAATTATTCATCAACTCTACCAATAAAAACACAAAGACAATGGCAGCTACTACAACAAAAATATTTTCGCCACAAGACTTAGCCACACAAATAAAGTTGTGGCGACAACAAGACCTACAAGTTGTATTTACTAATGGTTGTTTTGATATTTTGCACTTGGGGCATATAGATTATTTAGAAAAAGCCCGACAATTAGGGGATAAATTGGTGGTAGGCTTGAATACAGATGCCTCTGTTCGCCAACTCAAAGGCGAAAGTCGTCCTATTAACAACGAATATGCACGTAGCCGTATGTTAGCAGCCTTAGAATTTGTAGATGCAGTTACTTTTTTTGGAACAACTACCCCTCTTGAATTAATACAATTATTATTGCCAAATATCTTGGTCAAAGGCAGTGATTACACCGTAGAAAATATTGTAGGAGCAGATGTAGTAATAGCCAACGGCGGACAAGTAAAAACTATAGACTTGGTAGCTGGTTATTCGACTACGGGCTTGGTGCAAAAAATGAAGGAGATATAAAATTGCTAACTAAAAATTTACTAATTTAAAATTGTGCGTCAGCACTTACTACTTAAAATCCTAACTTACTGATTACCAACAAAAAAACATGAACACTATTGAAAATGTAAAAGAAGGTATCAAAGCTATTAAAGATAACTTCTTGCGAACAGCCCTTACCGTAACCATTATCGCCTTAGGCATTACGTCTTTGGTGGGTATTCTTACGGCGATTGACAGTATTCAACAATCCATTTCTTCGGGTTTGGCAGATTTAGGGGCAAATACTTTTGATATGAAAGATAAAAATGCAGGGCAACGTAACCGCAGAGGTTTTCAGGACAGAACCAAAACACCATTGGAATATGATGAATTAATCCAATTTTCTGAACAATTTGCAGAGGCAGACTTAGTGTCTATTTATACATCTGTAACGCAAGCTGCCGAAGTAAAAAGGTTAGCTGCCAAAACCAACCCAAATGTAACGGTAGAAGGCATAGACGATAATTTTTTAGGTGTAAAAGGGCATAATTTAGAAGAAGGTCGTCCTTTTTCGAGTGTAGAATTGCGTACAGGAGCTGCGGTGTGCATTATAGGTAAAGAAATTGCAAATAAACTTTTTGAAAAAGAAAGCCCTATAGACAAAACCATTTTCTTTTTAGAAGCTCAATACAAAGTTGTGGGCGTAGTGGAAGACAAAGGTAGTGCAGGTAGTAGAGGCGGTACTGCTCGTATTATTTGGATACCTATTGTCAATGCAAGGTCTTTGGGCTTGGGCAAAGATTTGAGTTATACCCTAACAGCTTACGTAAAAGATGTTACCAAATTGGATTATGTCATAGAAGAGGCTCGTGGGGTGATGCGAAGAATTAGACGTGACGGCAACAAAACCGACTCTTTTGACCTTTCAAGAAGTGAGTCTTTGGCTGCTACACTGGACTCTACGGCAGGTACGTTGCGTTTAGGCGGTTTCGGTATTGGCTTTATCACTTTGATTGGGGCTGCGATTGGTCTGATGAATATTATGATGGTGTCTGTAACAGAACGGACAAGGGAAATAGGGGTGCGAAAGGCTTTGGGGGCTACTCCTGCCAAAATTCGCCAACAATTTTTGATAGAAGCTATTGTGATTTGTCAGGTAGGCGGAATTATCGGCATCTTATTGGGAATTGCTGTGGGCAACGGTGTGGCTGTTTTGTTAGATGCAGGTGGTTTTGTTGTGCCTTGGTTGTGGATGGCGGTAAGTATTATTGTCTGCGTAGTGGTGGGCATTGTATCTGGTTTTTACCCCGCCTACAAAGCCTCGAAATTAGACCCTGTAGAAGCATTGAGGTATGAATAAATACATTTTAAACCTATAAGGTTTTCTAGTGTCGTGCCTTAAAAACTTATAGAAGAACTAACATTTCTCAAAGAAATGTTAGTTCTATACAATTACTGTATAATAATTTAAAGCACAACACTAGAAAACCTTATAGGTTTCATATAATTTACAAATACAACCTAACAAAAAACACCATGAAAACCCTTCAATCATTCACCCACAAAAGCCTTTTAATAGGTTTCTTAGCTTGCCTTTGGGCGTGTGGCAGCAAAGAAAAACCAAACACCGAAGGCAACAATGCCCCTGTCATTGAAAATACAACGCCCAACTCTACTACGCAAAGTAATACGGCTAATTTAGTGATTTACAAAGGGGACACGCCTTATATTACGATACAAAAAGGCAATGACAAAGCCGAAATTACGGTAGAACAAACTGTATTGCGAGTACACCAACGCAAAGATGACAAACGCAAATATGAAACACCGCAAGGGATTATTGCTGAAATAAAGTACAAAGAGGAAGGTTTTAAACTAAGAACACCTGATGGGCAGTTGCGATGGAAAGTGAAAATAGATAGTGAAAAAATCAAGATTAGCGACAATGAAGAAAACAATAACCCCTACGAAATTAAACAAAACGACAACCAAAAAGTAAAAGTCAAACGCAATGACACCGAAATAGCCACTGCCAAACAACACGAAGGCGGAAAAATAAGCATTGAGGCTACTAACGGACAAACCCAACTGCAATTTAAAGACGGTTCTCTCAAAAAATCTTTGGCAGTATTAGCCCTTGACGATTTATCAATGACAGACAGGGTAATTATATTTTATGAACTTTGGGAACAAGGGCAGTAGCTGTAAATTTTAAATTCGTAAATTTTTAGTGCAAGCAACAAGACAAATGTACTGCAACAAAAAAGCTGTAGCATTGAGCTACAGCTTTTTTGTTCACTACTGAAAACTTGCATAATGGTAAGTATATTTTTTATGAAAACTACCGTTTTGCTCGTAGTGTTTTTCTATCAATAAATGCTGGCGGTTGTACCTGTAGTCTATGGTGCGGTGCAGTCCGTCTATTTCTTTGTATTCATACTTGCTCAATAAATGGTGTTTGTAGTGGTAATGTGCCTCTGCTATTTTTTGATTGTTCAGTTTCCACGTAATACTTTTGAGTTGGTGCTTGTCTGTATAAGTGTACTCTTGTGCATTAGGATTTTGTGGGTCGACAGAGTTTTCTGTACGTACTATATTACCCGCCTTATCATACTCCGTAGATTCTACTAACTGGAACACACCTTTTTCGTCTGTACTTGCCACTGTTATTTTTTTGAGATGATGATTGCCAAAATATTCATAATGCGTCTTTTGGACTATAGAATCTTGTTCTGAATACACCACATTGTAAAAATTTTTGCGAGAACCATCACTATTTCTTTCTACCCACTCTCTTTCTACCAATTCATTATCTTGCAAAACCCTCACTTCTACCAAACTATCTTTGTTGTTGTACTTGTAATATTTGGCAAACAAACTTTCTCTGTGGCTACCCGTTTCTTGTACTATCAAGCCCTTTTCGTTATAAACATAATCGTGAGATTCTGTCATAGCCGTATCCTGCCAAGTTTCTTTTCGTACCACTCTTTGTTTGGTATCAAAAAACGTAATTCGCACTTGTTTTAGCCCTTGGTCATACATAATGCTGTCTATCTCTTTATTATTTTCATAGTGAATCCCTCTAAATTCTACTTCGCCAATACCATATTCACTTCTTGAATGAGCCGTTAATTGTCCTTCTGCATTATACGTATAGTAGTCGCCTCTAAAGTGCATTTCTTCGGGGCAGTGGTTTTGTGTAAGAGCAATGAGCCTGCCTTTCGTATCAAATTCTTTTTGTAAAAACAAACAGCTATCTCGCAGCCCCACAAACTTAGCTTTGTCCCACGCAGATTGTTCCCACACCGTAATCATACTTACCCTATTCGTTTGAATTTCTTTTTGTGTATGTTCAAACTCCTCTTGTTGGGCTTGCAATTTTGTAGCAAGCACCCCAAAAAAACAGCACCAAATCATCAAGGCTATTCGCATAGTGTTGAACATTAGAAGGTTGTGAAATACTTTGTGTACTAACGCAGATACACTACGATAAAAATACAAAAACTATACCTAATCTTGGTAAATTTTAATGAGATAAGTTTATTACTTATTACTATTGTTATAAGTATTTAAGTCCTTATCAAGAATTTTTTTAGGCTGTTTTTTTAGAATAAAAATTCTATTAAAAAAATTGACAGTCAATAACTTAAAAAAATTTGAATTAAAAATTTACTCATCAATAATTGTGCATTAACATTTACCCCCTTTTCAACAACACCTCAAACGTAGCACCTTTGCCTTGTTCACTTTCTACAGATATAGTTCCACCTATAGCTTTCAGTTGGGTTTGTACCAAATACAAGCCCAAACCGATACCCTCTACGTGAAAATGTTGGCGTTGGTACAAACGAAACAGTTTATTAACATCTGGAATCCCCAAACCATTGTCTTTAATTTCTATCGCAATCGTATCTAAGTCTGGTTCTGTCAATCTAATCTGTACGTTCAATGGTTTCATAGGGTCTTTGTACTTAATCGTATTACTAACCAGATGATACAAAATGCTGTTGATATACTTGCGAACTGACAAAATATGTGCATCTATTACCTCATTTTCAATCATAAGATTCACTTCATTTTCTATCAACTCATTGCCCAACTGTTTATGTAAAACCTTATTCAGTTCTTCAGTCAAATTAATGACTTCGTAGTGTTGCGTAATACTGTTTTTTACTTGTAAAATTTCGTTTAAATGGTGAATCACTTTATCCAAACCCTCTAAACTTTGGCGTAGTAATTTCGTGTACTCAAGGTCTGGGGCAGATAATTCCATAACATTCAACAAGCCCGCTGCCCTTGCCAAAGGCTGGCGTAACTGGTGCGAAACAATGTGAGCAAACTCCGCTAAATCATGGTTTTGTTCAGATAGTTTTTCTATGGTTTTAGCTAATTCTACAGTTCGTTCTTCCACTTTTGCCTCTAACTCTTGATTCATACGAGCTATTTCGGCATTTTTTTGTACTAACTCTTTGTTAATATGCTTGTTTTGAATATTACTTTTGAGCAACAAAAAGCTTAGTACCGAAATGCCTAAAAATGAAAAGAATAGAATGTTGCGTATCCAAATTTGTTTTTCCAACTCTACATCTTGCTTTTCTTTATGTTCAGACAAAATGTTGAGTTGATGTTGATGTTTTTCTACCTCATAGTTTTTGTGCATCACTAACAATAACTTACTCCTTTCTTGATTAAAAATACTATCCGATATTTTTCTTTCTAACTCATAAAAATACAAGGCTTTTACAGGCTCTCCTTTTGTCTTAAAAATGCGGTACAAAGTTGCATAAGCATCTCTCATTCCGCCCAACTCCTCTAATCTTTGTGCCCAAAACAAGGAATTTTCTGCTGTTATCATCGCATCAGTCAATTTTTTAGCTGCCAAAAATGTGGTAGCTAATTGATTCAAGGCATTAACTTTGCCCAAATTATCTTGTATAGTATCTTGTAGTGCTATCACTTGTTGAAAGTAGCCTATGGCTTTTTCATAATTTCCTGTAGCCAAATAAATTTCGCCATAGTTTTGATAAGTCAGAGCTATCCCTTTTTGCCAATCTAAACTGATATAAAGCTGGTGTGCTTCCTTACATAACTCTAATGCCTTGCCAAAATTTCTCTGCGACATATACACATTCGCCAAATTGATGTATGAGTCTGCCAAAAGTTGTTGCTCTCCAAGAGCCTTAAAAATAGGAATGGCTTTGTGAAAAAAATAAATAGACTTCTGAACATTTTGTTGGTCTAAATAGATAAGAGCTAAATTGGTCAATGCTCGTGCTATTTCTGTTCTATTTCGTAACTGTTCGGCTGCATGTAGCTGCTGGTTGGCATAGTCTAAACTTTGATGAAAATTGCTTTGACGAGCATACACCCGTGCAATCCACTTAAAGGCATTGATTTTAGCATCAAGAAAGTTGAATTGGTTACTAATTTCTAAACTCTCTAATAAATAATGCAAAGCAAACGGAAAATGCTCTTGTTGGTAATACACAATCCCTTTTGTTTGCAGACACGCCACTAATTGCCGTTGCATATTATTTTTGCGTGCCAATACAATACCTTGTTGTGCATATTCTAAGGCATCGGCAGGGGAAGTTTGTTTGACCTCATCGGCTAAATGACTAAGCAATTCAACTTTAAGACTATCAGGAAGTTGATTGGCAAGAGCATGGCGGAGGCTATCTACCTTAGGAATATCATGTGAAAACCCAAGTAAACAAACCGACAACGCATACACAAAAAAAATAAACTTAGCCCAATACATCTTTACAAATAAGAGATAGCCAATAATGTAGGTGTAATTCCGAATTATACACAAAATTTCTGAATACTCTGATATGACTTGTATTAAATTTACAATTTTCAGTTCAACTTGTGTAAAGTTAGCGTATTGGTCTTATCATAAAGGAATGAAAATGCGTAAAAAAAGATATTATTAGCAGTTATGGAGCAGTAATACTCTTTTAATATGTGTGATTATACGATAAGTTTGCAATAATGTTTTGTTTTTTTCAAAGACAAAAGAGATTTCATCTTTTGAAAAGACAAAATCTCTTTGTATTTAATTACAAGTACATGACGATAAAAGCAATTTTTACACCGCAAAACTTTCGCCACAACCGCAAGTACGTGAGGCATTTGGATTGACAAATTGAAAACCTTTGCCATTCAAGCCGTCTGAAAAGTCAAGAATCGTACCTAATAAGTACAATAAACTCTTTTTATCTACCAAAATCCTAATGCCTTTGTCCTCAAAAACTTGGTCGTTGGGTTGCAACTCGTCATCAAAATTGAGGTCATACATCAGACCTGAACAACCTCCGCCTTTTACTGCCACCCGAATATTATGATTATCTGTTTTTCCTTCTTGCTGGCGAATCGCAATGATTTGCTCTTTCGCCTTGTCTGTAACCTGAATACCCATACAAAATAGATTTTAGAATGAAATTGCTAAATGCCTATGAAAAAACCCGTAGCAACAGACTTTAGTCCGTTATTTTTGTAATAAACCAAACGGATTAAAGTCCGTTGCTACAGGAATATTAAATTTAAAACTCAAAAAAGTGCTATTTAGTTCAACGACTTTGCCATAAAAACTTGATGAAATCAAAGGCTGCATCTGCCACATTACGAGCTAATAGGTCAAAGGCAAAATTGACAGACTTTTCTATAAAAGCATCTGTTTTTTCATAATTTTCTGAACTATCATTTGCCCAAAAACGAATGACTAAGGCAAATTGTAACCACAAAAATTTGCGGTAGTGGTCTGTCAAAAAGGGTCTTTCTATAATTTCGCCCACATGAATACCCATTTGCACCAATCCAACTACAAAATCATTGAAATTAAGTTTTACATCGTCTAAGGTGTCTGTATCTACCCGAAACATACTCATTGGCTGCAACGTAACCTGCACAAAAGTCTGTTGTGCCTTTATTTTTTCTACAAAAGTGTAATTCAATGCCAATATTTTTTCACGAATAGAGTATTCTTCAAACACACTGTCGGCATACAACACCTCCAACGTATCATTGAACCAATCTGCCCAAATAGCTTGCTCAACCGCCAATAAAGACGAAAAATGACTTTTAAAAACTTTCTCGTCTATGTTCGTATCTTTCAAGAAGCCGTACTCCGTAACAGGACGGCGGTTTTTGATATTGACATAGTTGATATATTGATTTTTGATAGCGTATATTTCCATTTGCTAATAGTTTTTAGGGTGCAAAGGTAAAACCTAAATTGCACAAAATCGTTAGTTGTGAATATAAAATAGTTGTACCTTACACTAAAACTTTGGCTGCTTTATTGGGTATAAAAGGCTTTAGAAAACCAAAAAAAAACGGCTTTCACTTTAATTTTATCTATAATTTGTTATCTTTGCTTTTATGCAAAAAAGATGGTCATACAAACCCCTACCCGATGAAGCAAAAACTGCACAACTCGCAAAAGACCTAAACATCAATACGGCGATTACTGCGTTGTTGGTGCAGCGAGGTGTGGACAGTTATGAGCAAGCCAAACAATTTTTTAGACCTTCCCTCCAAGACCTTCACAATCCCTTTTTGATGAAAGACATGGATAAAGCCGTAGCAAGGCTGGAAGAGGCTATCTTTAAAAGGGAAAAAATCATGGTCTATGGCGACTATGACGTGGACGGCACTACTTCGGTGGCTGTTTTGTATGGTTTCCTCCGAAAATTTTATACCAATTTAGAGTATTACACACCCGACAGAAATACAGAAGGTTATGGTATTTCTGAACAAGGTATCAAATGGGGTTATGACCAAAATGTAAAATTGATTATTGCCTTAGATTGTGGCATTAAGGCACAAGAAAAAATAGCCTACGCCAAAAACTTGGGCGTAGATTTTATCATTTGCGACCACCACCGCCCCGACAAAGACAATTTGCCATTAGCAATAGCCGTTTTAGACCCTAAAAGAGAAGACTGTCCGTATCCTTACAAAGAATTATCGGGTTGTGGCATTGGTTTCAAATTTTTGCAAGCCTTTTGTATCAATAATAACATTCCCTTAGAAAAATTATACGATTTTCTGGACTTAGTAGCCGTAAGTATTGGGGCAGACATAGTGCCTATCAACGGTGAAAACCGTATTTTAGCCTATTATGGCTTGAAAAAGCTCAACGCTAACCCTCGTACAGGGTTAAAGGCTATTATAGAAGCAGCAGGATTGAAACGACCCTTAGAAATTTCGTCTATAGTCTTTGGCATAGCTCCGCGTATCAATGCAAGTGGACGTATTACCCATGCTCGCCAAGCTATAGAATTGTTATTGTGCGAAGACTACACCAAAGCCGAAACGTTGGCACTACAAGCCAACAATACAAATGAACAAAGACGTGATTTTGACGCAAATATTACGCAAGAGGCTTTTGAAATGATAGAATTGCAAAGCCAAGACAAACAAACTCACTTGGCGACTATCATTTACAAAGAAGATTGGCACAAAGGCGTAATTGGCATTGTGGCTTCGCGTTGTATTGATAAATATTACCGCCCTACGATTGTCCTCACGTCTTCTAACAACAAAATTACAGGCTCGGCAAGGTCTATTCAAGGTTTTGATATTTATGAAGCCTTAGAATATTGTGCAGACGTACTGGAACAGTACGGCGGACACACCCACGCAGCAGGTTTAACATTGTCTTACGAACAACTGCCTGCCTTTAAGTCTAAATTTCAACAGATTGTTTCTGAAAAAATTACCGAAGATATTTTAACACCTACTTTAAACATAGATTTATTGCTCAATTTAGATTGGATTAGTTTTAAATTTCTAAGTGTCTTAAAGCAAATGCAGCCTTTCGGACCTGAAAATATGACACCTGTTTTTGCTTCTGAAGAAGTGGTAGCAGATAGCATAATCAAGACCATTAAAGGAGAACATATCAAAATGTTTGTGAAACAACAAGGCAGCCACCGCACTGTAGAGGCTGTAGGCTTTGGCTTAGCCCACCATTACGAACAACTTTTGACGGGAAAACCTTTTAAGATAGCTTATCAAGTGGTAGAAAACGAATACAAAGGCAGAGTAAGTTTACAGTTAATGCTCAAAGACATTCAATTTTATGCCTAAAAAACTATTCTTGTTAGACAACTAAAACCAATAAAAACAACGTGGAAATAACATTCAACTTAGACCATTTACTCAAAGAAGTTATACATATCTCCAAAGAAGTAGGCGAATTTATACGCAAAGAAGCCGAAAACTTTGACCGTAGCCTTACCGAATACAAAGGCGTAAGCAATATGGTGTCTTATGTGGACAAAGAAGCAGAAAGGCGTATCGTACACCATCTTACAGAACTCCTCCCACAAGCAGGCGTAATAGCCGAAGAAGGTACAGGCAAACGCAAAGTAGGCGGACTGAATTGGATAGTCGACCCTTTGGACGGTACAACGAATTTTATACATGGCTTGCCTATTTTCTGCACAAGTATAGCCTTAGTACAAGACGAAACTCCGTTATTAGGTGTAGTCTATGAAGTAAACCTTAAAGAATGTTTCTACGCTACCAAAGGCGGCGGAGCATGGCTTAACGGTAAACGTATTCAGGTTTCGCCTGTCAATCAATTAGCCGACAGCCTTATTGCCACAGGTTTTCCGTATTCGCACTTAGACAGAATGCCTGAATATATGAAACTCCTCACCGATTTTATTTACAAATCTCACGGTTTTAGGCGTATAGGTTCGGCTGCGGTAGATTTGGCGTATGTAGCTTGTGGTCGTTTTGAGGCTTTCTATGAACATAACCTCAATGCTTGGGACGTAGCAGCAGGTGCTTTGATAGTTACCGAAGCTGGTGGACAAGTAAGTAACTTTCGCAATGAACAAGACTATATGTTTAGTGGGCAAATTTTGGCAAGTGGACACATACACGCAGAAATGCTGGAAGTTTTAGCTCCCTATTTTAATAAATAACATGAACCCCAATACACCTCGGCAGTGGTTGCCAAACCCTGCCGATGGTTTCTATATAAGATTACCCTGTTATTGTAAAAAACACACTAAAAACTTGTTTTTCTAAAAAAAAAGAAATAAATTGATTTCCTTTTTTTTATACACCCTACCTATGATTCAAACACTCACTTTACACACAGTTGTAAGAGTATATGACAGTTTATTAGAACTTCCAACAGACGAGCAAGACCTATTACTAAAAGCTCGTGAGGCTTGTGATACAGCGTATGCCCCTTATTCTAATTTTCATGTAGGAGCAGCTATTTTATTGGCAGACGGAACAGTCGTAATTGGTAGTAACCAAGAAAATTTAGCTTATCCTTCTGGTTTATGTGCAGAAAGAACAGCAGTTTATTATACAGGAGCTAATCATAAAGGCATACCTATCTTGAAAATTGCGGTAGCAGCATTCCAGCCAAGTTTTGCTAAATATATGCCCGCCAATCCTTGTGGTGCGTGCCGACAAGCCCTATTAGAGTATGAGAATAAGCAACCTACACCCATCAGAGTAATTTTAGAAGGCGAAAAAAATAAAGTATATGTCGTGGATTCAGTAGAATGTTTACTGCCTTTGCGTTTTAAAGCCGAATTTATGGGTTTGGTAGAGTAAATTGAATAGCAATACACTTTATATTTTTATACGTTGGCAATGGTCGAAGACCTTGACAATCGTATAAAAATAATTGTACAGTTGTTAAGACTTAGGCAGCTCCGTCTCGACCATTGCCAACGTACCTACATAATTACTTGTTTACTTAACAGTACCCCATTAAACGATAGACTACGTACCCCATTATTTCATGTACCAGTCTTCCCCATTTATTAATGGCATCTTCTGTAGGCATTAAAATAGCAATAGGGTGGTAAATTCTATCTCTTGAATAAAAATTAGCACTAAAAACATCAACATTTAGCCCAACTTTTTGAAAACAAGCCTTTGCCCGTCTTAAATGAAATGCCGAAGAAATAAGTAGTATTTTTTCCTGTTTCCCTATCATTTTTTGGGCAAATAGGGCATTTTCTCTCGTGTTTCGAGAAGTAGGTTCTACTAAAATGACAGAATCTGGCACACCTGCTTGTAACAATAAATCTTTGGAAGTATAACGAACAGTAGTAGTAGCAATATCATTTTCATACAAATCAATCTCTCGCCCACAAATCATAATTTTTTTTAATTTGCCTTCTTTGTAAAGCCTCAAAGCATATAGTAGCCTATCCGCAGCTTCATTCATATACACCCTATCTTTTGGCGACTTACCGTCATTAGTATAACCTGTTAAAACAATACCTACATCATAAGTAGTTACAGCCTGAAACGGCGTAGGAGGTACTTCCCACCATAAATACAACTCATTGATAAGAAACGGATTAGATAAAAATAATAATAAAGCTAAACAAGCTATTTGGCATTTCCTACGCCATGCAGTATGCTTTAAACGCAGAGATAAAAGCAATAAACCTAAAAGCCATGTAATAGGCATGGCTATAAAGTAGAGAGTTTTGGAGAGAATAAAAAACATAATAACAACTGAATATGATAGTTGAAAACCTATAAGGCTTTAAAAACCTTATAGGTTTCTTATAAAAAAGAAAAGGTTGGAGATTTCTCTCCAACCTTTCTTTTATTATCTACAAGGATAATGACTAAGGACTAGTCTAATTCACGACCTGTACCGTAGTGGATATCTCTTGTGTAAGTCATACCAGGGAAGATATCGAATCTTACGTTGTCTTGGTTAGCAGTGTTGTAAGTAGAACCTAAACCACCGTTACCTTCAGAACCACCGTAAACCCATGCACCTTGACCAGGAACTTGAGGAGTGCCATCAATGATTACACCACCGTTACCTTGGTTACCAACAGTTTGACCGTTAGTAATGTTAGCCAAAGTGTTAAGACGTTGCCATCTGTTACCGATACCATAACCACTGTTAGTAGTTGGGTTAGTAACACGGATGTATGTAATACGTCTGTATAATGCACCGCTACCTGGGTCAGCATTTACGAAAGATTCCGCTAATGCACCTACGCCTGTTGCAGTTGTAGGAGGAGCAATGAACACTAATGGACCTTGTACTAATCTTTGGTCTGTCCAAGGAGTTGTTACAGGAGAAGAGCCAATGTTGTTAGATGCCCACTCAACTCTGCTGAAGTTACCAGCATAAGTAGTTTGCAATGTAGCATGAGGACCGTCACCACCAGTAGAACCAAATGTTACGGCTGTAACTCTGCCTTCTGGACTTACAATAGCTGTACCACCTACACCAGCACCAGCAGCAAGATTAATAGGAGCATTTACTTCTCTTGTTAAAGCTTCGCTCAAGTCATCAACAACACGAGTTACTAATGGAGTTGTAGCACCGATAGAGTAAGCAGGTTGTGCGTTTCTACCGAAGAACAATGTGTTAGTAGAGAAGTTGTGGAATGGACCAGCAGCAGGAGTTGCTGAGTTTACATAACCAGCTGGAGTTGTTGTACCAGAAGCAGTAGTAGTTGCACCAAATCTTGCACCACCAGTAGTACCAATTACTTGACCTACAGAGTTCAAACGAGTAGTGAACCAAATCAAACCACCTGGGCTTGTACTTGCAGAAGCACCAGCAGTACCTGTAAATTCAGTTAAGTCAAGACCACCGCCGAATACTAAGATTCTTGGAGCAGCTACATAACCAGAACCAGAAGGGAAACCTGTTAATGCTAATGTTGCGTTAGATACTGCAATAGGAACTCTAGGAATAGTCAATGCTGCGTTAGCATTTGTTCTGTTACCAGCTACTGTAGCATCACCGTTACCACCTACACCACCATTAGGGTTAGCAAATGGAGTGATAGTAGTTACATAACCTAATAATGCATTGATATCGTTAGATGCGTTTACTGCAGAAACATTAGAAGTAATGTTATTTGGAGTAGCATAGTTATTACCGTTTACAGTAACAGTAGTAGGTGCATTCCAACCACCAACTGCGCTATCATCAGAATACCAAGGGTTAGGAACTAAGTGGAAGTTCACTGTAGAACCTGCTGTGTTAGAGTAACCAACACCTGGGTTCAATACACGAACACCTTTCAAGCTCAAACCTGTTGGATTACCAGTACCAGGAGTACCAGATGTAGAAGAGTTATCAAATACAGGAACACCCCACGCAAACTGACGACCTACGCCAGTAGTAACTTGTGGAGCATTGAACATTACTAACATTTCGTTACCAGCCAAATATTGGTTAGTAGTCAAGTCAGCTAAGAATGTATTTGAATTAACAGCCATACCACCAGCCCAAGTAGCTAATGTTTGGTTAGCTGAGTTTACAGCAGCATAATTAACTGTATAGCTGTTACCTACTAAACCAGAACCAGAAGTTTGAGTTTGAGTAGCTCTTAAAGAGTTGCTGTAACGGTTAGGAATTAAAGCTAAACCTAATTCAGAACCAGCAACACCACTGAAAGGAGCAGCCGCCATGAAGTTAGTACCTGCAACCCCCATGTTAGGCATTGGAGCTTGCAAAGCAGTAGCTTGGTCTAACGTAATACGTACAACCTCACCAAAAGTAGCTTGGTTATTAGGAGCTGGGTCACCAGCATTTACTACACCATCACGATTAGGGTTAGACTCTACAAATGCTCTGAAAAGAGCTGCACTTTGTGCAGAAATAGCATTAGCAGTAGCTGCACCACCCAAAGCTTGAACAGCTTGGCTATTGAACTCTAATTGTACAGTAGGAACAAAAACATAGCCCGCACCAATACCACCTGCAAAATCTAATTGAGATTGTGTGATACCAGTAATTAAAGTAGGTCTTGAATAAGCCGTATTGAAACGCAATGTTTGGTTGCCGTTAGACAAGAACAATGGGTTGTTAGCTGCTGTACCATCAACACCTTGTAAAGAAGCTCTGTTACCGAAAGAGAAACTTGTGAAAGGAGCAGTTGGGTAGTTAGCACCATTGCTCAATACACGTACTTCTTGGATAGCACCTACACCACCATTACCTAAGTCAGCAGTCAATACAGCTCTACTACCATTTCTATCAGCATAAGTAGCATTGTAGTCAGTAAATACAACTGCACCTGCTGCATTCACTACAGGGTTAGCTGTTGTATAACCTACTGTTGGGTCAGCTGCGTTATCTTGTTGGCTTTCTGTAAATACAACTCTTGGTAATACACGAGTAAATGTATTTGCAGTAGAAACTAAATCAGAAGTAGTACCAGTAATTGCTCTACTTGTATAGAAGTTGAAACCACCATCTAAGATTTGAATCAAAGAAGAGATAGAACCAGCACCTGCACCAGAACCAGCTTGAGCTACGTAAGTACCCGCATTAGGGAATACGTCAGTTCTTGTGAAGTTCAATACTTGGTCAGCAGTGAATGTACCGTTTGTAGCTGTAGAAACAGATGTAACAGAAGAGAACGAGTTTGCAGGATAAGCACCAGCACCTGTAGTAGGAGCAGCAGTTAAATTAGCTGTAAATGTAGCACCTGTACCGCTAGCCAAAGTTACTGTAGGAGCAGACAAGTACAAACCTGAAGTAGCAGCAGTAGTGTTAGCAGAACCTACTAAAGCTCTTGCTACTGTTGCATCACCAGTAGTTTGGTTTGTAAATGTAGCTGTTACTGTAGCTACAGTTTGGAATGTCTGAATAGAGATAGTTGGACGTACTGCACCAAGAGGAACTGCAGAAGGCGTTACGTTTGGTCCGTACAAGTATCTTTCGTTAGCTACTACTGTACGACCTTGCTCCATTCTGTAGTGAGTTCTTTGTGTAGCAAACTCAGCAAAACGCAAGATAGTTGGCAAACCAACTGCAGATGCAGGCACAATCATAGCGTAAGAGCCATTAGCACCTAAAGTACCGTTGTTAGCCAAGTTGTTAGTTGTAGCAGATTCGTAAGCAATACGTTGGATTCTACCACTTCTTGTAGGAGTACCGAAAGAGTTGATACCTTCGTCGTTACCTTCTACTAAGAATCTTTCGTGGAAGTAAGGAGTAGCAGCAGGAGATGCACTTCTTGTAACGTCAATTTGAGCAGAAACAAGTGGAGAACGAGCACCAGTAGGGTTACCAGCATCCAACAAAGCTTGTGTTACAGGCTCTTCTACTGCGTTTGTCAAGTCGCCTTCATAGAAAGCACGACCTTTCACGATACCGTTTTTAGTTGCGTCAGCTTGTACGTTAAACAAAGGAATAACGTTACCAACATATACAGTACCATTATTAGCTACACCACCATCAGGAGTTAAGTTAGATACATAACTTACTTCTGTGAAGTTAGCACCAGCTTTAATGTTTACTGTTACTTCACCGCTACGCAAGTCAGCAAAAGTGAATACACCATTACGAGCTTGACCGTCGATGTTAGAACCAGTACCCAAGTTGTTATCGCCAGTTAAAGTATATGTTCTACCGTATTGAGAAACAGTTACTGTAGCTGTAGAAATAGCCTCAGCTTTTTCTGCACGACCACCATTTGAAGTAAATATAGCAGTAGATGCATCAACAGGGATAACTGTATAAAACACACGACCACCTGCGTTCAAAGCATCCAAAGAGTCTAATGCTCTTTGCCACTTGATAAGACCTAAACGGTCTTGTTTAGCTTGTACACGAGACAAAGAGTCAATGCTTCTTTGCAATCTAAGTCTTTGTGCCTCAAGGTCGAAAGCTTGCTTTTCTGTGAAAGTTTCTTTTGTACAAGAAACTAAAGCTGCCCCCGCTAACAAGAGAGTACCGAAACGAATCGGGAACTTAACGAGATTGTTGTTCATACTTTAGGAATTTAGGAATTAAAATTGTAATTAAGTTTATTAATTCACGCACAAAATTAAAAGTAAAATTTATGTTTGCAAAGATTAGAAAAAAAATTTGCTTTTTTTTCTGTAAAAGCACGCATAAACCTACATTTTGGAGTTCTCTACAGGTATGACCCTGCGAGTTTAGAAAAGGTTGCATGGAGTTACAAAAAAAGTTAAAATATTTTTCACTTCATTTTTTGCCTACCTTCTCCTTCCAAAAACTATTGGCAGGGTCTAAAGACCACTGCCAATAGTTTTATACATAATTTAGTTTTCTTAGTAGGCTAAGGTAATAGTTTGTTGGATAGGAGCAGATTCATTGCCACATTTATCTTTAAACTTCACATAAACCGTTTTTAACCCTGCTCCGTCTTTCAATGCCCATGCTCTTTGTGTAGCATAAGGCTCCCAATCTGTGCCATCGTCAAAAGTTGGCGAATTAGATATTCTCATCAACTCTGCACCTTTGGCATTTAGTGTAAGCCTAATGCTAGTTTCATTAGTAAGAGTTTTGCCACCATTTATTTTCAATATGCCTGTATAAGGAGCTTCGGTATCGTGTAAGATAGTGCCTTTGGCTACACCAGACTCGTTACCTGCTTCATCTCTAAACTTGACATAGACGTTTTTTATACCATCACGCCCTCCTATCAATGTGTAGTCTTTATTTTCTTTGTAAGGCTCCCACTTCACACTATTAAAATAAGTGTTGCTGCTAAATGCCATTTCGGTAGCTCCTTCAGCACTCAATGTCAGTTTAACACGGTTTGTTTTGGTATTTGTACAAGGTTCACCACCGTTTATTACAACACTTTCACCTACTGGTTCTTGACGGTCTAAGTTAATGGTGGCTGTAATAGGTTGCGTTTCATTGCCTGCATTGTCTTTGAATTTTACAAAAACACTTTTTTCGCCATCTCCATCTTCTAAACGCCAATTCATTACATACATTTCGTATTTCTGCCATTGAACATCTTTGAAGTCCGAGGTATTGGCAATCATCATTTGTGTAGCCTCACGAACAGTTAGTTTCAAAGAAACAAAACGGTTTACATTCGTACAGAATTTAGCCCCGTTGTTAATCACGATTTTGCCATTAGTAGGAGCTTGCGTATCCAAACCTATTTTGTCGTAGGCTGGCAACGACACATTACCTACTTTATCTTTAAATCTTGCAAATACCATCTTAACACCATCTTGCGAAGTTAATGTCCATTCTTTTTCTGGCTGATAGACCTCCCATTTGGCATCTCTGAAATCAAAGAAGTTAGAAACTTGCATTTCCGTAGCTCCATCTGCTTTTAAGTCCAGTTTAACTGTTTGACTTTTGGCTTGTGCTTGGTTTTCAGACATAATTTTCACAAAACCCTTTTTAGGTGGAGTACGGTCTAAGAAAATTTCTTGCGAAATTACTGCTGTTTCATTGTCGGCTTGGTCTTTAAATTTCACATAAACCTTACGTTTGCCGTCTGTTCCTGCCGAAAGTTTCCAACCTCTGTTATGCTCGTCATATTTTTGCCATTGTTCACCCTGAAAATCCTCTGTATTAGCTATCCGCATCATTACAGCTTCTTTGGCACGTACACGAATCAAAACAATGCCATCAGGGTCACTAGTTACACTATCCCCTTTATTTACAATTAATTCTGCGTCAAAAGGTGGTTTTCTGTCTAAGATAATGTTATCTACTACCGTTTCAGACCAATTACCTGCATCATCTACAAAACGTACCGCCACACTTTTCAATCCATCATCACCTTCTAACTTCCATTCATGCGAAGTGTTGTATGGCACTAAAGTAGAATCTCCCTCAAAACTACTACTATTTGAAATTAGCATTTTATAAGCCCCTCTTGCAAATAGATTCAGAGTTACTTTGCCATCTTTATTTGTAGCATAGTCCTTGTTCATGTCAATCATGAGTTTACAATCAACAGGTCCTCTTGTATCTAGTTTAAGTACAGCGTATGTAGATTGAGTTACATTACCAGCTTCATCTCTGTATTTCACATACACACCTTTTGTGCCGTCTTCTTGTTTTCCTCCCAATTCCCAATCTTTTACTTCATTTTTGTAAATCTCCCACCTTGCTCCATAAAAACTACTTTCATTGGACAACATCATGTATTTAGCTCCTTCTGCTGACAATTTCAGATTTACTTTACCACTTTTATCATTGGTTTTAGTTTTACCATCTATGTCTATTTTGGGGTTTAAAGGTGGTGTTTTATCCAAATTAATTTTGGCAAATGCTACCTCAGATTCATTGCCTACTTTATCTTTAAATTTTACAAAAACTTTTTTCTCTCCTTCGCCTTCGGGTAAATTCCAACTTGGAAGCAACGTATTGTAGCCTATCCATACAGCACCATTAAAACTCTCATCATTAGATACCATCATTTCTGAAGCACCAATAGCAGACATTTTCAGGTTTACGTGTTCATCTTTTGTATTTCTGTTACCCCCGTTAATAGAAATTTTAGGTGCTTGTGGTGGGTCACTATCTACTGTAATGGCATCAGTAACAGGCTTGGTTTGGTTACCTACAGAATCTCTAAAAATTACTTGTACGGCTCTTTCTCCATCACCTGCTGGTAACAATGTATATTTATAGTTTGTTTGGTAAGGAATCCAATCACTTTCTCCTCTAAAAATCATGGCAGTAGCACCTTCCGCAGATAAAACTAGATTTACTTCATTAGTCTTAGAAAATTCATCTCCATTATTAATCACCACTTTGGGATTTATAGGTGGCAGACGGTCAAGAATAATACTTGCCATTACTGGTTGGCTAATATTACCTGCGTCATCTTTGAAACGTGCAAAAAGAGTTTTTTTACCATCTACATTATCTTTAAACTGGTAACGCATTTGTGGTCTATAAGGCATCCACATTGTACCTGCAAAATCACTACGGGTACTCAACTGCATTTGAGAAGCATCATTTGCCGTAAAATCTATGGTAATCATACGGTTTTTGTCATTTGTATAAGTTGCCCCCATATTAAAAGAGACAGAAGTTTCTGTAGGTGGCTCTCTGTCCAACTCTATTTGTGCTTCGGCAGTCGTAATTTCGCCGTTTTTATCTTTGAACTTCGCATAAACAGTCTTTACACCATCACCTTGCGAGAGTTTCCACACCACAGTCGTTTCGTAAGGTATCCATCTTGCTCCCGTAAAGTTACTTTCTTCACTTATTTGCATCTGAACAGCCCCACGAGAATAGATTTGTAGGCGAACTTTTCCCTCTACATTACTGGTAATTTTGTTACCATTATCAATTTTTATATCACTTTCTATGGGGGCTTGTGCCAATGCCCAATAGTGTACTAATAGCAAAATAGCTGTTAAGACTTTGGCTCTCATATATTATACGAAGTTGTGATGAACAAATGAAAACAATTTTTTTACAATCAACTTAGAAAACTACGTAAGTTAGTTATTGTAAGTAAAACGCAAAAAATCAAACTTAGAAATTTATAGAAAATATACCTAAAATTATGCCATGATTTTTGGCAAATAACTATGTGTTAATGACTTGTTTGGGAAAAAAGCACTTCTTTTCTCCTAAAAAATCTACCACTACATACTTATAAAAAAATTAGGTGCAAAACTACAAGAGTTTTAGCACCTAATTTTCTATGAAGAGTAGGTTAAATACAATATAACCCCTATAATAAAATACTATTAAATTATTTTTCCAAAGGGTTGTAACCCATTTGTGACCACATAAACGCCACCATATCTGCCCATTCTTCTATAATTTTTGAAGTAGGTTTACCAGCACCATGTCCAGCTTTGGTTTCTATACGTATTAACACAGGATTTGTCCCTTTTTGATTGGCTTGTAGTGCAGAAATAAACTTGAAAGAGTGTAAAGGCACTACTCTGTCATCATGGTCGGCAGTTGTTACCATTGTAGCAGGGTATTCTGTATTAGCTTTTATATTGTGCAAAGGAGAATATTTATAGAGGTTGTCAAACTGTACTTTGCTACTATCCGCACAACCGTATTCGGTTATCCATGCACGCCCAATAGTAAAACGGTGAAAACGCAACATATCTAACACCCCCACCGCAGGCAAAGCCACTTTACACAAGTCAGGGCGTTGTGTCATGGTAGCACCTACTAACAAACCACCATTTGAACCACCAGCAATAGCCAGTCTGTCTTTTGAAGTGTATTGGTTGTTGATTAAATATTCAGCTGCAGCAATGAAATCATCGAATACATTCTGTTTATTTTCCAACATTCCGCCCTTGTGCCAAGCCTCACCATATTCACCACCACCACGCAAGTTAGGAATAGCTAAAATACCTTTATTTTCTAACCAATACATATACTTAATACTAAATGCGGGCAAAATATTGACATTGAAACCACCATAAGCATATAAGTACGTAGGATTTTTGCCGTCTAGAGCTAAACCTTTTTTATGCACAATAAACATAGGAACTTTTGTACCATCTTTGCTTGGATAAAAAACTTGCTTCATTTCATAGTCTTCTGGATTAATACCTGCTTGTGTTTGGCGGAAAATCGTAGATTTACCCGTTGTAATATCATAACGATAAATAGTGATAGGCGTAGTATATGACGTAAAGGTATAAAAAGCCTCTTTATCTTTTTTACCACCATCTAAACCTGATGCCGTCCCCATACTTGGCAGTTGCACATCTTTTTCACGTTTACCACTGTAATTATATTGCACTATTTTGGTTTTGGCATCTTCCAAATAAAATGCAAATAACTTGCCCCCAGTTTTACTTACTTTTTCCAAAGCCGTTTTAGGGTTTTCAGGTATTATATCTAACCAATTATCAGGATTAGAGAGTTTTACTTTTGTCAATCTCTTATTAGGAGCATTGCGATTAGTCAAAATCAATAAATCTTCGCCTTCGTTATCTATCACATCATGGTCGTTTTTAAGGTCATTAACTAACTTTACAAAAGGATTACTTTCATTTGTTAAGTCTTTGGCTAATAGAGTATTACCACTTGTTCCCTCCCAACCCGATAAAATCAAAAATCTTTCGTCATCAGTAACCATTGTACCAAAACCACGTTCTTTGTGTTGTTTATCTTCATAAATCAACTTGTCATCATTTTGTGGAGTGCCTATTTGGTGGTAATATACTTTATGATAAAAGTTCATAGCTTGAAGTTCTGCTCCTTGCTCTGGTTTTTCATAACGGCTATAAAAAAATCCATTTTTGTACCAAGATAATCCTGAGTATTTTAGCCATTCTAATTTATCCTCCAATATTTTTTTCGTTTCAATCTCCATGACGTATGCTTCGTTCCAATCCGAACCTGCACGTGCTATCATGTAAGCCAAATATTTGCCGTCCTTAGACACAGCCACCGTAGAAAGTGCCACCGTACCATCACTCGACAAGGTATTCGGGTCTAATAAAACTTGTGGCTCTGCATCTAATTTATCTTGCACATACAATACAGATTGATTTTGCAAACCATTATTCTTGTAAAAAAAGTAACGGTTGCCCATTTTGAAAGGGGCAGAATACCTTTCATAATTCCAAATCTTTTCTAAACGACTTTTAATACTATCCCGAAAAGGTATCTTTTTAAGATAATCAAATGTCAAGGTATTTTGAGAAGTTACCCATGCTGCTACTTCATCAGATTTTCCGTCTTCTAACCAACGGTAGGGGTCTTGTACTTTTGCTCCGAAATAGTCGTCTTCTTGTGTTACTGTTTTGGTATTCGGGTATGTCAAAGGCTGTTGCATAGTTAATGTCTGCTTAGATTGGCAACTTGCCAATGCCAACGTTGCACAAAGGCTAATAGTGTATAAGTTTTTCATTGAAAAAGGATAAGAATAAACAAATTTACTCATTTACAAACACAAATTCAGCGAAATAGCTTGTGGACAACCCTTAAAGTATGTTAAATTATAGTAGTAATCTCAGTTGTAATAGATTAAGTTTTTTTAACACGAAATAAGCCCTAAAGAACTTAGAAAAGCCAAAAGATAATTCTACTATTGTAGAAGAATGCGTAGTATTTTTTAGTTGTGCATTCATACTTATTATCTCTATTCAAATGAAAGACACTACTTTTACATTTTCTCAAAAGTACCTTCGTACCCTCTCTTTGGTGGTGGGGTTAGGAATGGGTACTTATGGAACTTTTGCCCAAACAGCTTCAAGTGCTACAGAAGGCAATAGTGCTACTCCTATGTTGGAGTATGCTAAAACCATTACGCCTGAAGACCTCAAGAAACACCTTAGTATTATTGCCTCTGATGCTTATGAAGGTAGAGAAACAGGGCAAAAAGGGCAAAAAATGGCTGCGGAATATATTAAAAAGCATTTTATAGCTTGCGGTTTAGAAGCACCCGTAAAAAGCAACTCACAAGAGCCTTATTTCCAAACTTTTGACCTTTACAACAAAAGATGGAAAGATGGCAGTATTGTAATAGGCAAAGAAAAGTTAGAATTATTCAAAGATTTTTTTGTTTATGGCGATTTTTCCAAAGAAAATGTACAGACAGACATTGTATTTGTAGGAAAAGGAGAAACAGATGCCGACTATGGCACTGCCAACGTAAAAGGCAAGTTAGTAGCTATACTAATGGACGCAAGTACGCCTAAACTCAATGCCCAACGTATGGAGTTTGCAGCTAAAAAAGAAGCAGCAGGCGTAGTGATGATTTATGCCAATGACGAGGCTTTTACAAAACGTCTTAATGTCATCAAAACATTTTTTAGTATGCCCAACATGAGCCTCAATGCGAAGGAAGGCAACAACTTCATGATGTTTTATACCTCACCTACGAATGCAGCTAAAATTTTTGATATGAAACCCAAGAAAATGACCAAACTCATTGAAAATTGGGACAGCAAAAAGAAAAATATTGACAATACAATTACCCTCAATACGGCTCGTCTAACAGAAAAAGTAACGTCTGAAAATGTATTGGGCTTTATGAAAGGCACAGACAAAGCAGATGAAATAGTTGTAGTAACTTCGCATTATGACCACGTAGGGATTATCAATGGTGAAATTCACAACGGAGCAGACGATGACGGTTCTGGTACTGTAACCGTATTGGAAATAGCAGAGGCTTTTGCCAAAGCTAAAGCTGCGGGACAAGCACCACGCCGTAGTATTTTGTTTATGACTTTCACAGGGGAAGAAAAAGGCTTATTAGGGTCTGAATATTATTCTGAAAATCCTGTATTTCCTTTGGCACAAACCGTTGTGGACTTGAATATAGACATGGTGGGACGTGTAGACAAAAAACATGAAAATAATCCTAACTACATTTATATCATTGGTTCGGATATGCTTTCAACTGACTTACACAAGTTGAGTGAAAATACCAGAGAAAAGCATTTTTCAAACGTAGAGTTAGATTATACTTACAATAGTGTAGATGACCCTAATAAATTTTACTACCGTTCAGACCATTACAATTTTGCAAAACACAATATTCCTGTTATTTTCTATTTTAATGGCGTACATGAAGACTACCATAAACCTACTGATGACATAGAAAAAATTAATTTTGAGAAAATGTCTAAGATTGGGCAATTAATATTTGGTACAGCTTGGGAATTGGCAAATGCCAACGAAAAACCGAAAGTAGATAAAACAGCACCAAAAGAATAAAAAGAACTCTGTAAGGATTCAAAATCTTTACAGAGTTCTTTTTTAAAAATTATTTGTTTTTAGGCAACAAGCCAATAATTTCTATTTCTATTCGTCTATTCTCTTTGTGAGTTGCATTATCGCAACGTACTCCATTAGTACAGTGATTGCGAAGTTCAGTTTCACCCATACCTTTACAAGTAAATTGTTGGGCAGATATACCTCTATGCTCTAAGTAATCTGCTATTACTTTTGCCCTCCGTTCAGACAGTTCTAAATTATATTGGTCATCTCCTCTGGAGTCTGTGTGTACTTCTATGTGTACTTTAGCTTGTGGGTTTTCCTGCAAAGTAGTTGCCAATCTATTAATCGTTTGCAAAGTATGCGTGTCTAAAGTGTCCGCATTGACATCAAAACTAAACTCACTAAATATGTAGTTTTCTCCCTTCTTAAAAGTTGTAATTGGCACGTCTATATGCAAAACCTCACCTATTTTACGCCCATACGTAGAGATTTTCTGTATTTTACTTGTCAAATAATTTGCCTGAAAACCAATTAAAAGATACTCTGCCTCATCAAGACCTACCTGAAAAGAACCATCATCTTCGGTAATAAGCAATAAAGAATCTCTATTTTTTTGATTCACCACCAATAACTTAATAGCCCCAACTTGCAGTGTATCTTCTATAAACTTCCCTTTTAATGTATATTTAGACACAGTGCGAAACGGAAAATAGGCTGTTTCATTTTTCAGGTCTGCTTTGGTTAATTTTTTAGATGCTGTAACCGTCAAAGTATTGTCAAATTTTAACGTCTTAGCAGCTAAATCTGTAGGCAAGCCATATTTTTTACCATCAAAGTTGTAATCCAAACTAACATCTTGCGTAGAAATACCTACTCCGTCTATTTGACACGCATTTTTACCATTAAAAGGAGCATACACTGTAACAATGATAGATTTTACTAAAAAATCCGTTGGTTTGTAAAGAGTTGCATGAGAAATTTTTGCCCCTAATTTCATGTCATAATTTTCATTGACCGCATAGTTGCCTCTTATCCGCCCTTGTTCATCTTTCAAAGCAATTTCTTTCAGTCCCACACCAAAATTTTCTGCTATGAATATCTTTAAAACAGGTATAGGCATATCAAACTCCAACTCTATGCTGACTTTATCTGTATGGTGTAGAAAATAAATTGTTGATGCCTTTGCATCTAATTCTTCGGAAGGCACTACATCTGGCATTCCTAATAAGGCTTGTAAGTTATTTTGTGATTGGGGCAGGCTCGACAAGTCTGTCGTTTGCACTCTTGTTGCCCATTGAATTTGAGCTATACAATCCATAAAGCTCCTCAACACAAGGAGTACACATAGCAAAAATGTGTTGAATTGACGAGAACTCAACACATTTTGCGAATATTTTGCTATATGATTATTTTTTAGTGAAGTAAATATCTTCATAATAAGACTCTTTATTATCCAAGTAAACAATCACCTCATACCAACCTGTAGTTTCGATAACAAAGGGTTGCACATTGCGAATCGTAGTATGTGGTTCGTTTTTGCCATATTCTACTTTGCCTGTATAAGTATTTACCAAATTGCCATTAGGTAAACGACACGCAATATTGACATCTACACTACCAGATTTGAGTTTACTGCTTTCTCTACTCAAAATAACATCAAACAAGATTTTGTTTTGAGTAGAAGAATCTGCCTTTAGGTTTACGATAAAGTTTGCATTATGTTCCGCCAAATACGTACCACTTTGGTTAAATTTCTTTTTCCATTTGGCAGTTTCTTTGGCATAATTAGCTACAGTACGTTCTAATTGATTAATTTTATCTTTTGACCACCCTCTCTCACTATTCAATACGGTTACTAAAGAGTCGTACACAACTTTAAATTTTGAGGCACTTGCATCAACATCAGATTTTGAAGCAGTAGGCAGGGTGGGTAATACTAACTTTTCATACTTACCCCACTTGTCTTTCAAGACCGTTACGTTATTATTCTTTAAAAAATCTAACACCTCATTCAGTTGAACCTGAACTTGTTTATATTTTGATTCTTGTTTATGCAGACGACTTTTCCATAAGTCCAATTCTGCTTTCATTTTCTCAAAATCTTCGGTAGCAGCAGGCACAGGTTCTAAAGCAGATTTTGGGTCTTCCCTACGTCTTTCATTAGCTACTAACACAGCTGTTGCTTGTTTGTTAGAAGCCGTTTGTTGTGTTAATTCTACTTGTTGCTTAAGCAATGCCACTTGCGTTTTCTCATACTCCAACTGCTTCATAGCATCTTCCAACATGATACGTTGGTTGATGATTTTATCACGAAAGAAAGAAATATTTTCTACTTCTTCATTGCCATTAGATGTACAAGACATAGCTACCAACAAAATGGCTAATGTAAGATAATTTCTCCTTAATAATGTAGTGAAAAATACTAACATATATATATTGTTTGTTTTACTTTAAAGTTAAAGAGACAGCGAAACTACTTTTTTTTTTGACGTTCAGAAACTTCCAAATACATCACCTTACCTGTAGAGGCATGTTCTATTAAATCTACATGAATAGAATCATTGAGGCTCAATAAACTTAATCCCTCTAAGTATTGCAGTAAAACTACTTTTGTAGGGTTACTTGCCACGCTAATTACTTGTCCTTGTCCGCCAGACTCCATAATTTGACGCACTAAAATTGTTTGTTTTTCATCATCAAAACACGCAATCAGTTGTTCTTTCAGTTGTGCCTTATCTATTTTGTCATCTTGATGCGACAATTTGTTCAAAATTGTTTGGACATATTCCTTTCCACATTGCTCTCCTTGTATCTCTACCATAGGTTTTGTCATTTTACCTAAGACAGACTCATACACAAAAACATTAGAAACAGCTAAAACAGCTATTAAAGTTGCTAATGATAAATAACCTTGCGTTGGGGATAATTTCTTGAGGACTGTATGATAGGCTATTAGTATAATAGCAATATTTACAACCACAAATGCCACTATCAGTGTTATAGTCATGTTAAATTAAAAGTACTATAAAAAACCGAAGAGATGTAGTGTTGAGGAGGTTAAGCTGGATACCCTTCAAATGAATAATTTAAAAAAATGACTACAAATTTACATCTATCTTACATAGATACAAAATTTAAAGACAAAATTCATTAGAATTATTTTTCTTGTTATATTTTCAATAACGCATTATAAATAAACTGTTCAGTCCTTGTGTTTAACAGAACAGTTTATTTTTTATGAAAACTATCTTGTATCTTACATAGACAAGCTATCAGAATGAATAAAACCCAATGGTTCGATAAGATACCAAAATAACTACCTACCTTTGCAAAAAATCTAAATTATCTATTGGTATGAAAACTCTCTTGCAATATTTCTTGTTTTCAAGCATATCATTGGGTGCTATGGCACAACAATCTGATAAAATTAAAATTACGGAAAGAGATTATAGTAACCCAGAGGTGGAAATGGCAGATAAATTTCGTGAAGATGGTAAGATTTACGTTGTTTTAGCTGTCATATTACTTATCTTATCAGGAATGTTCACATATTTATTCCTTTTAGATAAAAAGATTAAACAATTAGAAGAATTAAATAAATAACAAATTTGCGAGCATTTGGCATTTGAAAAGTAATACTACTTTCGTTTTGTTGAATTACTAACAATTCTATTCCATGAAAATTACACATATCATAGGTATCGTAGTCATTGCCGTAGCCATTGGCATTATCGTTTCTTCGGCAGGCAATGCAAGTCAGTATGTTAATTTTGCACAAGCCCAAGCTATGGCTACAGACGGCAACAGCGACAAAGTTCACGTAGTAGGTGAACTCACCAAAGACACACAAGGACAAGTAATAGGCGTACAATATGACCCTCTGAAAGACCCTAACTATTTGGCTTTTAGCTTGGTAGATGATAAAGGAGCAACCCAACAAGTAGTTTGTTACAATCCCCCTGCATCTATGCAAGATTTTGCAAAGTCAGAAAAAGTAGTGGTGATTGGACGTTACAAAGGCAAAGAATTTGTAGCCAGCGAAATTCTGATGAAATGTCCGTCTAAGTATGAGGAAAAAGAGATTAAGCAGTAAGGTTAGTTTGATAGCACTAACATTTTTTAAGAAAATGTTAGTGCTATCTATTAGTGGTTTACTTTTTAATAATATTTAAGAGATTCTCAAATAACCAGTTTTCATCTGCCCGCATGATTTTATCTACAGATTTATCCACATTTTCTGTAAAATGCTTTAAACTAGCTACACTGTCCATAAAAGCCTTGTAATCTTCTGCATCTCCATCTGCCTTTGTAGCCTCTAACTCAGCCAAAAGTTCTATGATAGGTTCTATCTCTCTTTTTTTCCGTTCCTTTACGATTTGCTTGGCAACTTTCCAAACATCTTTTTCTGCCACATAAAAATCTTTTCTTTCGCCTGTTTTATATACTTTTTGTACCAGTCCCCAATCCATGAGTTCACGTACATTCATATTCACATTGCCACGCGAAATTTGCAATGTGTCCATGATTTCCTCTGTACTCAATGGGTCTGGTGCAATGAACAACAGTGCATGAATCTGCCCCATTGTCTTATTAATCCCCCACTTTGTTCCTAATCCGCCCCAAGCATGGATAAACTTTTGTTTTGCCTCATCGAGTGTCATTGTGTAGAGTAGTTTAGAAATTGAATTTACGAAACAAGTTGCAATATATTACAACGTCCACAAAACAAAAAAGATGTCATCTTTTCAGATAACATCTTTTTCTATTTTTATTCACATTTAGCTTAATTACTATCCACCCAAAGATTGTTTGTTTTGAGATGAAATATTAATCATTTCCTCATATTGTTGTGGCGACAAGTCATTGAAGAAGTAATGCACAGGGTCTACTTTTTGCCCGTTCTTAATCACTTCGTAGTGCAAGTGTGGAGCTACCGAAGTGCCTGTACTGCCTACATACCCTATCAACTCTCCACGTTTAATGCGTTGTCCTTTTTTACATTTAAAAGCAGACAAGTGAGCATATTTAGTAATATAACCAAAACCATGGTCTATTTCCACTTGGTTGCCATAACCACCATAAAACTCTGCAGTCAGCACTACACCATCACCTGAAGCATAAATAGGTGAACCATGTGGAGCTGTAAGGTCGCAACCAGTGTGCATTTTTGCCACTTTGTAAATAGGGTGAATACGATAGCCAAAGCCCGAAGCAAAAGTTTGGAGGTCTTTGTTGGCAAGTGGCATGATAGCTGGCATAGAGGCAATCATCTTAGATTTTTGTTGTGCCAACTTCATCAACTCATCATACGATTTGGTTTGGATATACATCTGCTTTTTGATATTATCTATCTTTTGCAGTGTAGCAATGATGAGGTCTTCTCTTTTAAGTTTTTCGTCTAATAAGTCTTTATATTTTTCTGTACCACCTGTACCGCCTTTGCGTATTTCCATTGGAATTGGGTCGGCTTCAAAAATAGAACGGTAAATATTATCGTCTCTTTCTTGCAAAACAGCCAACATGGTATTGGTTTGTTCCAACTCTTTATTCAAAAATTCGTATTTTAAAACTAACTCTTGGTTTTCTTTTAGAAGCTCAGCCTCTTTGGTGGAAGGAAAGTAGTTGCGGTAAATAGTGGCGAAAGTAAACCCTAACACAGTTGCTAATATAGTAAACCCTGCAATATTAGTAAAATACTCTGAACGGCTAATTTTGACAGGTTCGTATTGGCAAGTTTCTGTGTCGTAGTAGTATCTGATTTTTGCCATAAATCCTTAATGCTGTATAAAAAAAATAAGTTGTTGTATATTGGTAATTACATTGATGTTGTCTATTTGAAGTCTAAGTTAGACTTTTAATAATGTATTCTATTTTTGTGCCAAGTAACTTTTAGAGCATAAAACCCGTAAAAACCTATTACGGCACGCACAAATATAACAGTATGCCTTTAAAAAAGAATTTTTGTACTATTTTTTTGACATCAAAAAGCCTTTTTAGATGTAATTTTTACCTACAAAATTACCTTTTTTTACATAAAAAAGGCAAAAACTATGCGATTGATTTTCAAATATTTGCAAAATTATTATGCAATCATATTACATCCTGTTTTTAAATTAAAGTATTGATTTTCAATATTTTAATTACATTTAACAATCTACATCAATAGCAAAAAATGGCTATAAATCTATTGTATTTCTATTAAGTATCTTGAGTACTTTTTTAAGCATTTTTGTTAAATTTTATCTCCTTTTACCACCTCTTTAATGCCTAATAAGTTGTTTTGGCATGATATTATTATTACTTTTGAGCAAACCGTATTACTATTCATAGTACATACTATTATTCTATGAAATTTTCCAACTTGATACATACATTCAAAATTCTTTTTGTTGTTTTTTACTGTTGCTTGACTTCAGTTACCTCTTTATTTGCCCAACAACAAGAAATTGGTAGTTCTTTTTCGCATAACTACGCCCCTACAGTCTTCAAGGCACACATGCAAAATTGGGCAGTAGTACAAGACAAACGAGGCATTTTATATTTTGCAAATAAAGACGGTGTTTTAGAATATGATGGAGCTACTTGGCACATTATCAAAGTAAGTCGTGATGTTCGCAGTTTGGCAGTAAATACAGACGGTGTAGTATATGTAGGGGCTATTGGAGATTTTGGTTACTTGCAGCCTCGTATAGACGGAGAAATGGAGTTTGTTTCTTTATTAGGTTTAATAGACTCTACAATGAGAGATTTTGGAGATGTCTGGAAAGTCCATAGCACTCCAGAAGGCATCTGGTTTCAATCTTACAGTTGGTTAGCTCTTTATAAAGACAAAAAATTACAACTTTTTTACCCTTCACAACGTGAGGCTTTTCATTTCAGTTTTGCGGTTCGCAATCAAATCTACATTACAGAAGAAGGTGTGGGCTTACTCACTATTGAAAATAATCAATTAAAACTTGCCAAAGGTGGTGAGTTTTTTGCCAATGAAAGAATATATGCTCTCTTGCCTTATGACACACAACGTATTTTAGTAGCCACACGCAATTTAGGTTTGTTTATTTGGAATCCCAACACAGGGAATTTAGAGAAATTTATTACACCCCTCAACGACTATATCATTAGTAATCAAGTTTATCATGGTATCAAACTACGCAATGGTAACTATGTTTTTGCCACTATTACAGGTGGTGCAGTTGTGATGAATGCAACAGGAGAAGTAGAACAACTTATCAATAAGCAAGCCTTTTTACAAACAGAAAGTGTGTATTATGTCTATAATGACCGTCAAAATAACCTATGGTTGGGTTTAGACAATGGTATTTCGTTTGTCGAGGTTGAATCTCCTTGGCAACAATGGAACGAAACGCATGGGCTAAAAGGTATTGTTTATTCTATTGTTCGCCATGAAAAAACTTTGTATGCAGCCACTTCACAAGGTGTCTTTTATTTACAAAATAACCGTTTTATTCAAATAGAAGGTATCAAAGGACAAACTTGGGACTTGGTTTCTATTCCTGCTATTGCAGGTAGTTACCAATCTAAATTATTGGTAGGCAACGCAGTAGGCATATATGCCATAGACAATTATAAGGCTACAAAACTTTTTACAGGTTCTCATGCCTTTAAATTTTTCCATTCTAAAAGAACCCCAGAAAAAGTTTATGTTGGTTTCAACAATAGTTTAGTTATGTTAGAGTTGGAAGGTAATAATGTAGTATATCGAGGTTCATTAAAAGAAATAGAAGGAGAAATCCGAAACATTACTGAAGACGACGAAGGTAATATCTTAATTAATATTCCGTTTAAGGGTTTGTGTGTGATTAGTGCAAGTGTAGAAAATGGACGTTTTATAGCCAACGACCTTGTATATATTGGCGAAGACAAAGGTTTTAATAGTCTTGAAAGTGAAGTATTTATCTTAAATGGCAAGTTAGTATTTACAAACAACAAAAAGTTATTTCACTTCAACGAACAGACAGGAAGATTTGAAGAAAATTCAGTAATAGATAAATATCTGAATGATGGGGTTATCACACATTTAACCAATGACAAAAATGGGAATATTTGGTTTTCTATGATTCACAATGTTTCTAAACAAGAGGCTATTGGTGTTTTACGAAAAGACAAAAATGGCAAATACATAGATGGTACAAATGAATTTAAGAGGCTACCTCAAATGTCTATTCAAGAAGTGTACCCAGAAGAAAATGGTTATATTTGGATTGGGGGTTCCTCTGGGCTATTTAGATACAATAGTTTAATTCCTAACTACTATATCACATCTTATCAAACTCTGATTCGCAAAATTTATATCAACGAAGATTCTTTGTTATTTACAGGCAACTTTTTTGGGAAAACTACCACAGACGGCATTATTATGACTGCTACCGAGCAACCCGAAATACAAACGCCAACTTTGGAATATGACTATAATGAAATTACTTTTCACTTTGCTGCACCTTATTTTACAGACGAAAGGCAAACTTTATATAGTTATTACTTAGAAAATTTTGATAAAAACTGGTCAGCGTGGCATACGCAAACAAGCAGAGAATATACCAATCTACCCGAAGGCAGTTATACTTTTCATGTCAAAGCCAAAAATATTTACGGTGTAGAAGGTAAACCTGCACAGTTTTCTTTCAAAATCTTACCACCTTGGTATAGAAGTCGTTGGGCATATACTTTGTATGTTGTAGGTGGTTTATTGTTAATATGGGCATTTATTACATGGTACACCCGCAAGTTAAAAAAAGAAAAAGATGTTTTAGAACAAACTGTAACAGAAAGAACGGCAGAAATTAACCAAAAACGAGAAACCTTAGAAAGGCAGACTTTGGAGATTATGCAACAAGCAGAAAACCTACGTTTCTTAAATGACCAATTAGCCCATACCAATCACGAATTGGAAGACCAAAAAGCAGAAGTTGAAAAGAAAAATGAAGACATTAAGGCAAGTTTGAACTATGCACAAAGGATTCAAAGTGCAATGTTACCAGATGTGCAACGCATGAAGCAAGTATTCAATGACTTATTTGTCTTAATCATGCCAAGAGATATAGTATCGGGAGATTTTTATTGGTATGCAGAGGTGCGTAAACACCGTTTAGAAGAAAAAATGCACCATAGAATAGAAATTAAAGATGTATCTGAAACCCGAAACATACAATTTGCTCCTGATGTGCGTGAAATTCAAGACTTTGCAACCGTCATGGGTGAAGATTATGTAGTACCAACAGGTTTCCAAGTATTAACAAGACAAAGTATTATTACTGCGGCTGATTGCACAGGGCATGGTGTACCAGGAGCCTTAATGAGTATGATTGGTAGTAATTTATTGAATGAGATTGTGTTCATGCGAGGCATTACTGAGGCAAATGAAATCTTATTTGCTTTGAGTCATGGTGTTAGAACTTTTTTAAAACAAGATGAAAGTAAAAGTAAAGATGGCATGGACATGGCACTGTGTATGATAGATTGGGACGAAAGAAAACTATATTTTTCTGGTGCTAAAAACCCTCTCATTTATATACAAAATGGTGAGGTTATAGAACTAAAAGGAGATAAAAAGTCTATTGGTGGTGCAGCTACTACGATTAAAGAACAAAACGACAATAGTAGTTTTGCTCTACACACTATAGACCTTACAAATACTACTCATTTCTATATGATGTCAGATGGGTATGAAGACCAATTTGGTGGTTTAGAAGGCAAAAAATTTATGCGTAAGAACTTACGAGAGTTAATTGTTAAAATACACGATTTAAGCATGGAAGAACAGCACAGTATTCTAAAAAGTACAATTATAGATTGGATGAAGATAGGTAGGCAATCACAAATAGATGATATTTTAGTGGTAGGCTTCCGAATAGATGAATTAAATCCATATAAGTTAGGACTTACGCACCGAAAACTTACATAAGATTTTCTTTAAGCATTTTACTGATAATCTTTTCTCTGAATTGATACCAATTGGCAATAAGTTTATTTATTACCTTTTCTTCTAAGGTAATAAAAGCCCATAGTGCGGAAAAGATGTGATTCTTCATCGCAATAGTCCGTCTGACCATAAATTTTTCTATATTACAAAGTTGTTTGATAGCCCTGTGAAACTGCTCAATATGCCAATGGTCTTTGTGTGCTTTCTCAAAAGCCTCTTGGGTAGCTTTTTGTGGCTGACTGGGTACTTGGTCTTGTTTTTTGGGGTGTTTGTAATACACATAATGCCTTGCTTGCCCGTTTTCCTGTGTGCGAAAAACCGTCACCCAATCAAAAGCCTTTAGATGTGTAAATAAGCCCCCTTCTGAAATTACAGCCTCGCTAACCTGCTCATAATGACCTTTTTGTGTGGAAATTTGCCTGTCTTTTTCTACCGCAAATAAGGCATCTAAACCGTGTTTGCGACAAAGTTTAAGGTTAAACAGGCTGGCATACCAAGTATCCACTGTGACAGTTTGAGGTTGTAAACCCCAATCTAAAACCTCTTCCAACATTTCTGCAAATAAGCGGAGTGCTGCCCAATCATTTTTAGTCTTCTCTCTACCTTGCAGATAAATTCGGTAGTTCACAGGCAAACGATGACCTTGCAAATCAGTGTAAAACAAGGTAACTAAGCAAATCCCTTGCACCACAGCATGGTGCTTACCCGAATAATGCCGACCAATCAACTCATTTTTGCTGGCATCAGCGTAGGGTTTATCTAAAATACTATCATCACAACTCAAAGTGCCACCTACAAGGTTGAGCAGGGATTTGCTTCGCAAAAACAGGTCGTAAGGGACATAATTTTCACGAACCAATTGGTTTAAAACCGCATCATGCGGCATTGTTTCCATACTATTTGCCAATTTGGTGCAACCTCCATTAACGGGAACAGTTAATAAATAATTGCTATACAAAGTTAAATTGCACAATGCGGTGCTTATTTTTTGCAACTCTCGCATAAAAGTATAATTTTACAAGTATAACAAAACTTAAATAAGTTTTCAGTGCGTAAGTCCTATAAGTAATAAAATATCAAGCAAGTATCAATAAGTAGTAATAAAAAAAGCCCTTTTAAAAGGGCTTTTTTTATTACTACTTTCTTATTAGGTAATAAGTATAAATAACATCTTCTTTACCTGGTACACTTGCTTTATATTCTAAGCGAAGTTCTCTTGCACTCATTACCTTACTGGTTTCTGTTACTAAACCATTAGTATTGAACAAGATACTGTTTTGGCTCATTTCTTTCCAAGAACCACCTGATGGTAAATCTCTTCTAATAAAAATTCTATTATCAGGATTTACAATTTGATAACTTCCCTGTGTAAAGGTAATAGTAAAATTATCAAACTCATTAGGAGGAGCTACTTCTGTTCCGTATGTAGCTTGGCGAATAGTCCATGTACTGCCATTAACAAGAATTTGCCCTAAAGTTACAACATAGTCGGGTGCCGTCTTACAAGAACCCAATATAGTAACAAATAGTATAAAAACTAATGAAAAATACTTTTTCATGGGAAAAACAATTTTTTAAGATTAGAGAAGTTTTAGCCAACTCTTAGGAGTTGGCTAATAAATAATTATTTTATAACACTTACTCTTCTTTGGTAAGAAGCTTTTTCTGTAACAATATTTACAATATAAAGACCAGCTGCAACATTGCTCAAGTTAATATCTTCTGAACCCGAGAATTCGCTGATAGATTTTTCAAATACTACTTGACCAGCGGCATTTGTTACTGTAAGCATTGTAGGCTTAGCTTCTTTACTAAAAGTAAGTTTAAACGAACCTTCATTAGGGTTAGGGTAAACATTGAAAGAAGCAGCTATAGCATCATCATTAGTAGATAACACAATAGAAGGTCTTAAATCAACTGTGTTAGAAAATTCACTTCTCAAACCAGCTGCATTAATAGCTCTTACAACGAATGTATGTAAAATACCATTCTCTAATCCTACAATAGTCATCTTTGTATCCTTAGTTGTGCCAGCTAATTTGCGTAAAGTATTTTCAGAAGAATAATATACTTCATAATTAACCAAATCCAAATCAGCAATACTATTCCAAGATAACATTACTTGTGCATTACCAGCTACACCTATTAAATTCAATGGAGTAGAAGGGATGCCAGGAGTTAATTTAGCACTAATAATATTAGAGTTAGCAGAAACAGCCTTTGTTGTGTTATTAAATGCTCTCAAACGATAGAAATAAGTTACACCAGGTTGCACGTTTGTATCAGTATAAGTAGTTGCACCTCTACTTAATGTAGCAACACCTGCAAAACCCGTTGGTATAAGGTTATCTAACATAGATGTTCTTTCTAATACAAAACCTTCTGCGTCTGGTGTATTATTAGTCCATTCAAGTACTACACGTTTGTTAGCAGCTACTACTAAACGTAACTCTGGTGCATCAAATTTAGTGATACCTACTGCAGTGTTACTTACAGCAGAGAAAGCACCAGCCTCACGGAAAGCACGTACACGATAGTAGTACATAACATTATGAGCCACAGTATTATCTGTGAATGAAGTCATATTTTGGCGAGTGATTCTATCTACTAATGTGTAAGTACCAGTAGCAGATGTACTTCTCCAAATTTCATAACCAAATTCAGTTGTAGAATTATCTACCCAAGCTAAATCAACACTAGATGAATTAACACCTCTTGCAATTAAACCAGTAGGAGTCGCAGGGAAAGTCAATGCTGATGCATTACTTGTGTACACAGCAGTATTGCCAGCTAAACCAATAGCACTTACACGATAAATATATTGTGTATCAGGATTCAAATTAACATCTGTAAACTCATTAGAGTTAGCAGGTACGTTTGCCAATAATGCAAAAGCACCAGTAGCTAAATTCTGTCTTTCAATTCTATAACCAGATTCATTAGCAGAGTTATCAGTCCATCTTAATACAACTACATTAGCAGTTGTTGCTGTTGCCGTCAAATTAGATGGAGGCGTAATACCTGTTAAAATAACTGCCTCGTTTGAGTAATCAGATTGCTGACCAGCAGCTAAAGTAGCTACACGGTAGAAATAACGAGTATTTTCTGCTAAACCACTATTAGAGAAAGTATTAACTACACCCAAATTAGCTATAGGTGCAAACCCTACAGAAGGAGTTGAAGACCTTTCTACCACTGTGCCAGTAGCATTAGTAGCATTGTTAGTCCAATTCAACTCTACTGTTGTAATATTAAATTGATTAGCAGCAGCTGTCAAGTTTGTAGGAGCAGCAATAGCCATCACATTCACTACATTTGAAGGATCTGATGTAGAAGTTGGTGATAATCTTGCTCTTACTCTGTACCAATATCTAGTACCTGCAACTACAGTATTATCTACAAAAGTACCTTGTAAACCTATACCAGCTAAGGCAGCAGATGTACCAACTACAGTAAAGCCAGTAGTAGCATTAGTTGTAGATCTTTCAATATCAAAACCTGTTTCGCCTGTGTTCTGGTCTATCCATCTCAAAGTAGCTTGTGTAGGAGCTGTAATAGCAGCTGTCAAGTTTATAGGAGTAGGTACTGATGACTGTAATTGTACGTTATCAACAGCAGCAGCCCAAGACCAATCACCTCTCCAACGGAAACGGATACGACCAGTCGTAGTATTAGCTATAAGAGACGATATATCTATTGGAGCTATAGAAGCTGGAGTAAATGTAGTACCTGTAAAACTACCAATATTGCTAGAATTATTATCCAAAACAGATACCCATGCAGACGTATTTGGATTAAATACTTCTACAGTAAATCTACCACCAAATCCTGTTCTGAAGAAAGCATCAAAACTTAAGAATATTTGCGTTAAACCAGTAGCATTAATAGTAGGAGATTCTAAAGTTATGTCTTCTGCCCCACCACCTGCACTAAAGGCATCACTATCAAAACTTGCAAAACAACCCGCAAAAGGAGCTTGTGCAGTACGACCCATTAATGGGGCATTGCTGATTCTCCAAAAGTCAAAAGTAGCATTACCAGCCAAAGTCTGTCTTGTCCAACCAGCAGGTAAAGTACAACCATTGAAGTTTTCTGACCAGAAAGTAGAAAGAGCAGCAGGTTGTGTAGCAGCACCAGAGAATAAAGTAAATGGCTCTGTAGCAGATTGTGTAGTAACTACAAAAGTAGCAGGAACAGCAGCATTAGATACACCTTGTGGACCAACTGCAAATACTCTGTAACGGTAAGCTGTACCAGAAGCTAAACCAGCATCAGTATATGATGTTGTATTTGGAGCTAAAGCAGCTACAGTAACATAATTATTTGGTTGTGAAGCCAATGCACGTTGTACAACAAAACCAGTTTCGTTATTTGAGTTATCAGACCAAGTTAAATTAATTTGAGATGCACTCACTGCAGTAGTAGTTAAAGCAGCCGTATTAGGGTTACCAGTAGCTGAAAACACATTCAACAAACCAGGAGGCGTTGTAGTAGTAATATTAATGTTATCCACAAAAATATTATTACCAAAATCATTTACGTTTGCAAAACGAATCAATACATTAGGCTGATTAGCAACTACAGCTAAACTAACTACATCTCGTCTCCACTCAGAAGCTGAGGTTGGTAAAAACTCAGCAGTTGTACCTGGTAGAGTAGCTAAACTCAAATTAGGGTTTGCATCTATACTTTGTTTCAAATAAACAGTAGTCCATGTAGCACCGCAGTTTGTAGAAACTTGTACGCCTAATCTGTCTTGTTGTGCACCTAACGATACATAAGGATTGTGTGCAACATCAAAAGCTAAAACAGGATTAGTAATACCAGAGAAGTCCATTGGAGGTAATACAAAATAATCTACAGAACCAACAATATTTTGGTTATAGTTATCAAAATAAAAACCTCTTACACTTTCAGCAAAACCACCTATACGTAATGCTGGGTTATTGTAGCCTACTACTCTCCAAGAAGTAGCTGCAGCTGCACTTGGAACAACCGTCCAACCAAGAGGTAAACCAGCTTCCAAAGTTTCATTCATACCGAAGTTTGCAGGAGCTGCAACATTAACCACATTTTGTCTAACTACATCAACACTGCCACCAGGTCCTACTAAAGTCAAAGTAACTGTTTTTAACCCAGCAGTAGTATAAGAAACTGTTACAGGTTGTAACGTTGCTGTTGTAGCCGTAGCAGGAACTGCACCAGCACCAAAATTCCATCTGTACTCATTAACAGTACCAGTAGAAGTAGGAGTAAACACTACAGGACGACCAACACAAGCAGAAGTAGGATTTACTGTGAAGTTACCAGCAGGTACATCTGCATTATAACATAATCTAAAACCTTGTCCTTTACCACTACCATCTGTAACCATACGCATAGTTAAGACACCAGTTGTAGATACAACATCTACTGCTTGTGGAGGCGCAGGATTAGCAGCAGTATAAACTGCAAAAGGAGTACCCGCAGTAGAAGAAGTGTTATAAAGTTCTAAACGGTCACCAGTTCCAAATTGGAAAGCAGAGAAATTTACAGTAATTCTCGCAGCATTAGGCGGTGCAATAGTCCAAGTACAATTTTGGTTGTTACCATATTCTCTTGCAAAACTACCGTCTTCTAATGTTCCACTTGGAGAACTTAAAATAGTATTTCCCGAACAATAAGGACCAGATATATTTGCAGCTTGTTTTACAGCTTCATAAGCATCAACAATACCATAACCTAAGAAAGTACTCCAGCTACCATTTGGTTGGTCAGCATTACATACATAATTACCACCACCTACAACTTTTCTTGCAGTGCCTTCAATAAATTGACGAACTTGTTCTCTTGTTAATGTGTTATCAACACCAACAACTAAAGCAGCAACACCAGCTGTATTAGGACAAGAAAACGATGTACCATCTATAATACAATATTGACCAGCTGTAAACCCTTGATAAGGAGCAATATCTCTACGGTCTGTAGTTAAAATTTGGTTACCAGGTGCCGCAACGTCAGCTCCTATACCATATTGGCTAAAACCAGCTCTTGTAGCACCAGCATTAGACGCAATAGAAGAAATAATACCAGGAATACGTGCAGGATAGCCAGATAAAGCTGTGTTTGAGTTACCCGCAGAAGCAATAACTACTTGACCTTTACCACCTCTACCTTGTGATAATGCTCTGTTAAAAGCATCTGTAATAATAGGAATATCAAAGTTAGGGTTAGTAGCAGCAGCATTGAAACCATAAGAGTTTGAAGAAACATCACAGTTACCATTTTGTGGCTGCCAAGACCAGTCTACTGCTTGAGCTAAACCAGCATTACCAGTAGTAAAGATTTGAATAGGTACTATAGTAGCTCTATTAGCAACACCAGCACAACCTATACCATTATTAGCTACAGCAGCAATAACACCAGCACAGTTTGTACCATGGTCTCCGTCGCCACCGCCAGGAGCTGCATCACCTAAGTTACCAGGGTTAGCTGGGTCATAACCAATAGGAGCAATGTTAGCCGCTAAGTCAGGGTGATTTCTTTCTGTACCATTATCTAATACCGCAACTTTTACACCAGCACCAGCTGTAGTCGCAATATCCCACGCCTCATCAACGCGCATAGATGCGTCCATATTCCAAGGTTGGTCAGAAGCATTAGGTGCAGGATTACCAGGGAAAGCTGCACGAGCTTGATTTACAGGATAAGCTCCACCAGGAATACCCGCAGGAGTAATTCTGTGAGAGTACTGCCAAGGCCAAAAAGGGTCATTTACAGTAGCAGTAGTGCCTTTAACACCTTTAATACCTTTTAACTTGAATGCTTCCTCCTCTGTGATAGGAGTAACGTTGTAACCAGTAAAAGATAGTTTCAAATCAAAATCTACTGCTGAATATTCAAATTTTGTAGATTCATAAAACTGGTTAGCCATTTCAAGGGCATTGCCTTTTGCATTTTTATCTGCATTCAAAATATAAATGCCTTCTGCAAAAGGATATTTTTCTTTAATAGTAGTGTTAGTTACAGCAACTAAAGCCTTTAACTCATCTAAAGATGTTCCTGGCTTTAATTTTACATAAAACTCACTAGTAATACCCATAGTTTCATCATTAGTTGGCTTAGAAACGCCAGACCAATAGATGTAAGGGTTTGCTGCTACAACTTTAGCATCAGCTTCTAATGCTACTAAAAGTTGCTTAAGTTGGTCTGGTGTATTAATACCTGTTTCACTTAAATCTACTTTAATAGCATTATTTCTGCCACGTACTGTAGCGAATTCCGCAGGTAAATTACCTTTAAGACCTGCTTTACTTAGTATCTCTTTCTTGTCAGCATCACTCACATTAGGCTGAAACTGCACAAAGATACTCGTGTATGATAGACGGTAAGTTGCCTTAGCTCTATTTACAGATGAGTAGTCATAAAGTTCCCCAGACAGATTCCTTTGAGCCATTGCAGGTAAGCCCCACAATAAGCACAATGAAGCCAAGAGGAATTTCATGTGCATAAAATTGTTTTTCATAAATATTTGATATAGGGTTTAAAATTTACGAAAGGATTAAAAATGAAAAGGATTATTGTTGTGCTAAGGTTTCGTCTAATTTAGCAGCTTGTTGTGGTGTTAAAACAGCCTTAACCTTAGTAGATAATGCTTTCACATCATCTTTTTTGTTCTTTTCACTAGACAAGATTTCAGTAACTTGTAGGGCTTGCTCGTCTGTCAAGTTGAGTTTAGCTTTCATTACTTTAATCATTTTACTCCGCTCTTTATCCTTTGTGTTAGCAGTTGAAGTGGGAAGTTCCACAGTTGCTACATTAGCAGAGGTAGCTTTTTCTTCTTTCTTTTCTTGGGCATTTGCTGCAAATGCAAAACCTAAGAAAAGGGTTAAGAATGCAAGTGTTTTCATAATGTAGGAATTTGGGTTATAATGGATTTTTTTGTCAAAACTCAAAAAGTAAAGAATTGATAATCAACTTTTTACCCTAAGATAGAATTATTCAATGTCGCAAATTAGGTAATAATTCGATATTTTAAAAAAAATACGAAAGAAATTAAAAAAATAACTACGTTTTTTAGGGCTATTTCTATCATATTTCATTAAAAGTGTTTCCAACCTTGTGCTTTTAAGGGAACTTGTTGGTTTCCTCGAGTTACTAAGTAGGCAGATTTATCTTCTGTAATATATCCAATAAATGAAATATCAGAATGATTCTTTATTTTTTCATAGTCCTTTTGAGAAATTGTAAATAAAAGTTCATAATCTTCGCCACCATTTAAAGCACAAGTAGTTGGTTCTAAGCTAAATTGGTTTAAAGCAACATCATAAGTTTCTTTATCCAAAGGAATTTTGTCTTCAAAAATAACAGCACCCACCTTAGATTGTGAACAAATATGTAAAACTTCCGATGCCAATCCATCTGAAATATCTATCATGGCAGTAGGAACAATCCCAATATCAGCCAATTCATGTATAATATCCATGCGAGCCTCTGGTTTTAACTGCCTTCCTATAACATACTCATAATCAGATAGTTGTGGCTGCATAGATGGATTAACCAAAAATTCTTGCTTTTCTCTTTCTAATAATTGTAAGCCCAAATAAGCTGCTCCTAAATCCCCTGTTACACAAATAATGTCAGTAGGACGTGCTGTATTCCTATAAACAACCTGCTGTGGTTGTGCTTTGCCAATGACTGTAACAGCAATTACTAAACCCGATGTAGAAGACGTAGTATCTCCTCCTACAATATCTACATTGTATTGCTCACAAGCTAAACGCATACCCGCATACAACTCGTCTAAGGCTTCCACTGAAAATCTATTACTTACAGCAATGCCTACAGTAACTTGTTCAGGTTTACCGTTCATGGCTGCAATATCAGAAACATTAACAGCAATAGCCTTGTAGCCCAAATGTTTAAGTGGGGTATAAGTTAAATCAAAGTGTATTTTTTCTACCAATAAATCTGTAGAAACTAATGTAACCTCATTGGCAGTAGGTTGAATAACGGCTGCGTCATCACCAATGCCTTTTTTGGTAGAAGAATTATAAATTTTTATTTGTTTATGAATATGATTAATAAAGCCAAATTCGCCTAAGGCAGATAATTCTGTACGAGTATTAGACATAAAGCTAAAAGAGAAATAGAAGTTAAATATACAAAATTAATGGCACTAAACAACACAACCCTATAAAGACTTAAATTCTCTATAGGGTTGTTTGTAAAAAAATAGACGATTAATAATAATAACTTGTCAAACTTACAGGCATAACTAACATTAAAACATCTTCGCCTTGCGTGTTACTTGTTGGTAGCATCAATACAGCACGATTAGGTTCAGACATTTTTACATATACTTCGTTGGTAGCTAAGTTACTCAACATTTCCATTAGCATACGAGCCTGAAAACCTATTTCCATTTCATTGCCGTTGTAATCACAAGCTAAGGCTTCATTAGCTTCGTTAGAGAAGTCTAAATCTTCGGCAGACACTGTTATTGTTTCTCCTCCTAACTTAAGTTTTACTAAGTTAGTAGATTTGTTGGCATAGATAGAAATACGTTTCAAAGAACCCAATAATTCCACTCTATTAATAGTCAAGTTATTAGCGTTGTTCAAAGGAATTACATTTTCGTAATCAGGGAATCTCTCATCTATTAGTCTGCAAACTAACTTCATGTTGCCAAAAGTAAAGAAGGCATTAGATTTATTGAAAGTTACGACTACAGGAATATCACTTGATGGCAAAGCATTTTTTAATAAGTTCAGTGCTTTTTTAGGTAAAATCACAGAAACTTCAGATTGAGAAGTTACATCATCTCTGCGGTAACGCACCAAACGGTGGCTGTCTGTAGATACAAATGTAACGTGCTTAGGGCTTAGTTGGACGAAAACGCCATTCATAGACGGTTTCATTTCGTCATTGCTTACCGCAAACAACGTATAAGCTATAGCACTTGATAATACTTCAGCAGGAAACTCTATTTCTTCAGTAGCTTTTACTGCCAATGGTTCAGGGAAATCATCTGCATTTTCACCCGCCAATCTATAACGACCTTTGTCCGAAATAATTTCTACGGCATAGGTTTCTGGATTCATCACAATCGTAACGGGTTGTTCAGGCAAGTTTTTCAATGTTTCAATCAACATCTTAGCAGGAATAGCCACTTTGCCGTCTTCATCACTATCTACGGCTACTTCTGCGGTCATGGTATTTTGCATATCAGAAGCCGTAATAATTAACTTATTATTTTCTACTTTAAATAGAAAATTCTCCAAGATAGGCATGATAGGATTACTCAATATCACACCGTTTAATGCACCTACTTGTTTAAGAAGATTAGCAGAGGAAATGATGAATTTCATACGAGATTGTTATAGTTTTTACAATAATTTGCGAAGTTACAGCTATTTTATTGAAAATAAAAAATAAAATTAATAAAAACGAAAGTTGCTAACTTTTTTAATGTTAGCAACTTTCGACAAAAAACTTCACATTTAGGTTATTTTACATTAAAGGTATTGCTACCTATCATATAGTTTTCGCAATAAATTTCTACAAAATATTTACCACTTACAAGAGAATTTATGGGTTGAAAAGTAAAAGTAACTATTTGCCCTGTGTTATCAAATTTTATCTCTTGCACTTGTGTATAGTTAGCTTCTTGCCCTGCATACGAAAATTTACCAGAACTCGCATCTGTGAGTGGTGTACCTGATGCGTCCATGATTTTAAGATAAATCTTCTTTTGCCCTTGCTCTGCCACTTTGTTGTCGTCTAACTGAAACTGCACTTGCAACTGATGAATATGCTTGGCTTTGTAGTCTGTATCATTTCTTATTTTGCCGTTTTCTGCAATGGCAGCCACCGTAATATTTTTAGTTTTTAGCACCGAAGCTGTTTTTACTTTTTGCGACAAAGATTCATTGCTACCAGAAAGTACCGTAAGCTGCCCCGTCAAACTGTCTTTTATAATTTTTAGCCCTTGATTTTCAGAAGACAACTGTTCGTTTACCACTCGCAATTTTTCTATCTCTACGTCTTTCTCTCGTAGTATAGCTTCGTACTCTTCTATCTTTGCCAAAATTTTCTTGTAACGGTCAGTTGCTATTTTTTTAGATACTTTCAGCTCATACTTCTCTCTTTCCAACTGCCTTTTGATTTTTTGCAACCCCTCAACTTTGCCCCCCAACTTCGTAATCTCTTGTATCTTCTCGTCAAGCATCTTCGAAATAGAATCTAATTTGGCATACGCCTTTTCTATTTGCAGTTGCTTTGTTTCTAAGGCAGCCACATCTTTCTTTACTTGTTGCTTGAGGTCATACGCATAGTAACCCAAGAAAGCTATGATGCCTAACAGCGACACTATAATCAGACTGATGAGCAAGTTGCGTTTTGGTGTATTATCCATGTTGTTAGTCTTTAATATGCTGTTACTGTGGGCAAATTTAAGAAAAATTCACATACTTGCAACATTGTTCACAATCTTAACCTTTACAAGTGTTTCACGTGAAACACTTGTAAATTACTCTTATTTTAATCTATTAGCACAATGGCAAAAAAAATCAACTTCTTTGTAGAAGACATAATATTTACACTCAAAAACAAACAAGTCATACGTACTTGGATATTCGATACTATTCAGGCGTACCAATGCAAGGCAGGGGAAATCAACTATATTTTTTGTTCTGATGAATACTTGCGAAAAGTAAATATAGAGTACCTACAACACGACTATTATACAGACATCATTACGTTTGATAGTTCGGAAGAAGAAGGAATCATTGCGGGGGATATGTATATAAGTATAGAAAGAATTACGGACAATGCCCAGCAACTACAAACAACTTTTGAGCAAGAACTTTATCGTGTATTAATACATGGTATCTTGCATCTTATCGGCTACGCAGATGATACAGACGAAAACGAAGCCGAAATGAGAAGTTTAGAAAACAAAGCCTTGCAAAGTTTATCTCTATAAAACTATTCTTGTTGTAAACCCAAAAACATTACAACAAGAGCTTACTTTTTTACCCAAAAATATTTTACTACAAATCTTCAAGTGTTTCACGTGAAACACTTGAAAAACAAAGATGTCATCTTTCGAAAAGATGACATCTTTGTTTTTATTTCTTAGAACAAGTAATGAATCACTTACAAAAAGAATTTCATTAAGATAGTGCTGCCGTTACCCACAAACTTTACTTCGTCTGCCAAGTTTTGGATTAAGTAAATACCACGCCCACCTGTTTTAAAAATATTTTCTGGCGAAGTAGGGTCGGGTAGAGCATTGTAATCAAAACCTCTGCCCTCGTCTTTTACCGTACAACAGATTTCTTTTTCTGTAACATCTAAGGATAAATCTACGATTTTTTCTTGGTTGTTTTGATTACCATGCGTAATAGCATTGGCTACAGATTCTGTTACGGCAATCATAATATTACCATAAATATCTTCACTGAACTGCACCTTTTCACGAGCATTGTCTATGAAACTTTCTACAATCCGTATATTTTCAGGCAAAGAAGGTATCTTGAGTTTAAACGAATAATTCATATTCTAAATGAGTTACGATTTTACAATAACTTATACGCAAAGCACCGCCGTTTAGTTAGCCTTTTGAGGTGCAGAAAGCAATAATGCTCAAACGTCATTATTGCCACAAAAGTATGAAATTGTTGTTTAGTTACCTAATCCTAAAAACAAATATACCAAGACCATAGCCACGCCTGATAATGCTGCCAGCAAAGCAAAAATGGTTGTCGAGAGTTTGTATCGAATAAGTCTTTCCATAGATAGTTGAATGATGAGTTTGTTAAAATAAAAAGAACAAAATTAAACCAAAGCTAAATGTAATTAAAGCTAACCGTATAACAAAATATCCACCAAAAAGTTAGCTGTATATTTCTTTCTCTTATTGCTAAAACGTACTATCTTTTTAATAACTTTGTGCGTAATCCTACATTTTACTCAACAAACTTTATTACAAGTGGCTCTCATCAAATCAATTTCGGGTATTCGTGGCACTATCGGCGGAAAAGCTGGTACAGCTCTTACACCCACAGATATAGTAAAATTTACCGCAGCTTACAGTGCTTGGATACAACACCGCACCGTAAACCGCAAAGTAGTGATAGGCAGAGATGCTCGGCTATCTGGCGAAATGGTCAATAAGTTGGTAGTGGCAACGCTGCAAAGCATGGGTTTAGATGTGATAGACCTTGACCTCTCGACTACGCCCACCGTAGAAATGGCGGTAGTAGCAGAACAAGCAGCAGGCGGAATTATCCTTACTGCCAGCCACAACCCCGCACAATGGAATGCCCTGAAATTATTGAACGAAAAAGGCGAATTTATTTCGGCAGCAGACGGCGAATGGATTTTACAACGTGCAGAAAATGATGACTTTGAATTTGCAAATGTTTCGTTGATTGGTAAATACAAAAAAGTAGAAGGTTATATAGCCAAACATATTGAGAAAATTTTGGAATTGCCGTTGGTAGATGTAAAGGCTATTCGTGAACGGAACTTCAAAGTAATCGTAGATGCAGTTAATTCTTCGGGAGGTATTGCCGTACCTATGTTGTTGAAAGCATTAGGCGTAGAACAAATTACGGAACTGTTTTGTGAACCAACAGGGCATTTTCCACATAACCCCGAACCTCTTCCCGAACATTTGAGCCATATCATTAGCCGAATGGAATCAAGAGATTTTGATTTAGGCATTGTTGTCGACCCAGATGTGGACAGATTGGCGTTTGTATGCGAAGACGGTACACCTTTTGGCGAAGAATATACCTTAGTAGCCGTAGCAGATTACGTACTACAACACACAAGAGGCAATACGGTGTCTAACTTATCATCGACAAGGGCTTTGAAAGATGTAACGCAAAAGTGGGGCGGAGATTACCATGCAGCAGCCGTAGGAGAGGTAAATGTAGTAACAAAAATGAAAGAAGTACGTGCCGTAATTGGAGGAGAAGGTAATGGTGGTGTGATTTACCCTGAATTGCACTATGGTAGAGATGCGATGGTAGGTATTGCCTTGTTCTTGACGCATTTAGCCAAATTTGGTAAATCTGCCAAAGTATTGCGGGCTTCTTATCCTTCTTATCATATTTCTAAGAACAAAATCGAATTGACGAATGAAATCAATGTAGATGATATTTTGGAAAAAATAGAGGCGAAATACCACAAACAGCCCATCAACAAAATAGACGGAGTAAAGATAGAGTTTGAAAAAGAGTGGGTGCATTTGCGGAAATCTAACACAGAACCTATCATTCGTATTTACTCTGAATCTGAATCTTTGGCTACTGCCGACCATTTGGCACAAAAAATTATTTTAGATATTAAAGAGATTATTCAATCGTAAATCATCTTTTACTGTAACTACGGACTAAAGTCCGTAGCTACAGTATTGAGTAATAATCACATGAAAAAAATTTACTTATTCTATTTATTAGTGGTTTCATTTTGGGCGTGTAGCCAACACGAGGAAGCATTGGAAAATGCCAAAAAATCTTTGGCTGCGGGACAAGACGAGCAGGTAGTACAAACACTCACCCCAATTTTGACAGACAAAGCCGATTTGCACGAAGGTTTTAATTTGCGTGGTGTGGCTTTCCTCAACCTCAAACAACCCGAAAAAGCATTGGCAGATTTCAATACGGCTATCAAGTTGAACAGCAATGATTACAAATATTTCTATAACAGAGGCAATGTGTATCAGGCTACCCAACAACTGAATGACGCACTGAAAGACTATGAAAAAGCCATAGCAATAAATCCTAATCAAGCCGACTTGCATACTAACAAAGGCGTGGTGTTGATACAAATGAGCAGGCACAAAGAAGCATTGGCAGCATTGAACAAAGCCATTAGCCTAAATCCGTCTGAAAGAAATGCTATCTTCAATAGGGGACAAGTACACTTGTTTTTGGAGGACTACGAAAAAGCTATTGCAGACTTGCACCACACCGTAGAAATTTCTCCAGATTTTGGAAAGGGACATTATATATTGGCAAAAGCTGAACTGCTAAAAAACCAACAAAAAGCTACTCCCGAAATTTGCAGCCATTTAGCAAAAGCAAAAGAGTTGGGCTATGCAGATACAGATAGTTTACTAAATTATTGTAAATAACAATAGTATATGCAAGATTTACCCAACTACACACCACAACAACTTGCCTTACGCAACGGACAAGACAAACCCGAAATTTGGGTGGCTTATCAAGGCTTTGTCTATGACATGACAGCCTCCAGACTGTGGCGAAACGGCAAACATTATGAGCATTGGGCAGGGCAAGACTTAACAGCAGAACTGGCTACAGCCCCGCACACCGAAAGAGTTTTTGACAAGTTTACGCCTATAGGTGTACTCAAAACGGCAGTAAACACAGACGAAGAAGACGACTAACATTCATCATGACAATAGTAGTAAGGTATGACTCAAAAAAACATTTATTTTGCTTCAGATTTTCACTTAGGCTATCCTGTGGGCGATGAAAGCCGACAAAGAGAACAACGAATAGTACGGTGGTTGGATAGTATAAAACATGATGCTGCACATATTTATTTGTTGGGAGATTTGTTTGATTTTTGGTATGAATACAAATATGCTGTACCTAAAGGCTTTATAAGATTTCAGGCAAAACTGATGGAACTGCGAGAAATGGGCATACCTATTACCATATTTACAGGTAATCATGATTTGTGGATGTTTGGATATTTTGAAGAAGAATTTGGAATTCCTGTTATTCACAATCCTATCTCATTGATTATCAATGGAAAACATTTTCATATTGGGCATGGGGACGGTTTGGGACCTGGCGACTATCATTATAAATTCCTCAAAAAGATTTTTACAAGTAAAATCTGCCAATTTTTATACAGCCAACTCCCTGTAAGTATAGCTTTGGGCTTTGGCTTTTTGTGGTCAGACTACCGCAAAAAGAAAAATGCTCATAGGGTAGAGGTGTTTTTGAATGAAAAGGAGTGGATTTGGACATATTGCAAAGAAGTAGAGGCAATGACTTCGCATGACTTTTATATTTTTGGACATAGACATTTGCCTTTAGACTTGCCTGTAGGTACAAACGGAGGCAGGTACATCAATTTGGGCGAATGGTTTGGCTATGACACCTACGCAGTCTTTGATGGCACAACCGTACACTTGAAAAAATACACCGCAGAAAATCCTTTTTCGGATTTTATAGCCATGAATTTGAGGTAAACTTCTTTGCTACAGGTAGTAAAAAAGTTAATTTTTTCGCTAATTTATCTATTAGCGAAAATTCGCTAAAATAAAACAACGTGCCAAAAAATAATTGAAAATTTATTTAAGCCCCAAAAAGGCTGTTTTTAGCCCAAAAAATTGCACTATTCCATTTATGAAAAATATTTGCTATTAGCGAAAATTCGTTTTTAGCGAAAAATATTTTTCAAGATTAAAACCCTATTAGAACATTTTTTTGTTAAGTCATTGATAATAAAATAGTTACTTATTTTTTTCTACTAAAAAGCCTTGCTGTTTTGCCTTATTTGTTTTTTTGCAAAAATACTATGCAAGCATAGTATTTTGTAATATTTGAAGTGCTGTTTTTAGGTATTTTTTAGAAAAAAGTTTGAATAAAAATTGCCTAACCGTATAAACAAATTATTGATTGTGAAAAATTATTTTGCCCTGCTACCTTTGTGTCATCAAAAGTTCAAGAAAAAATATCTAACACTAATATATAAATCTCGGTAACATGGAAACTACATTAAATGGCGAAACAGTAGAGGTGCATGTAGTAACAAACGAAACTACAAACACAACTGAAAATACGACTACAGAAACTTCGGAGGCAGCAGCTAACGAAGCTGAAGTAACAAAGAACTTGTTTGAATTGTGGGTAGCTGCACAACAAAAAATTGTAGCAAATTGGTTAGAGTCGACAGAGAAATTCAAAGAGGCTGTACGTCAAGGTGATGTGTTGCAAAAAGGCAGCGAATTATACAAAGAATGGTTTGAAAACCAACGCCAAATAGTGGCAGAGTTTACTGAAAAAGTAGGCAAAACTGCAAAAGACCAATTACCTGAATTTGCTCAAAACTTGGTGAAACAACAACAAGAATTGACAGCAAAATGGATGGAAATGGTGAATGCGGCGGTGAAGGAAAGAATGACAGGTGCAGAACATATTTTCAGCGAAACTAAGAGAGTGTACGACAACCTTTCTGGTAATTTCACAGAAAACGTACAAAAAATGTTGCCTTGGTTAAACGGTACGATAGAAAATATCAAGACGTTGAAAGATAATGCAAACAAAGATGCTATTGTAAACTTGTTGGCAAATACGAAGGCGTATATGGCAATGATGGAAGTATGGCAACCATTCTACAAAATGGTAACAGAAAACCGCCTTAATGCCGAAGAATTTACGGCTGCGTACAATCTTCAAAAGTACCAAGAGGTCATCAACTCTATGTTCAATGTGGTAAACCCTGATTTGAGCCGTACTTATTTTGAGCAATTACAGAACTACTTGAATAACTACAAAGAAATTTTCCGCAATGCGACTAACTACCCAGTGAAAGACGCAATGGAATTTTTCACAAAATTGACACCAACTAACTTTGATTTTGCGTCTGTTGGTCAGTTCCAACAACAAGCTATGGAACAGTTGAAAAAGATTTACGAACCTTATTCAAAAATCATAGCTCCAGACAAAACTAAAGAAGTAGTGGAGTTGATGGCGAAAATTCAAGAGCATTTGGTACAGTACCAAGTGAAAGTGGCAGAAATGCAACATTTAGTAAACTCTGTGGCTCAAAAAGCTATGGAACAAACTGCAAAAGAATTATTTGACATGGCAAAAGACGGTAAGAGTGTAGAAAGTTACAATAAATTCTATACACATTGGTTAGGCGTGTTGGAAGGCAAAATGTTGGACTTGTTCAACAGTGAGCAATTCGCAAAATTACAAGGTGAATTGTTGGCATTGAGCTTAGACATCAAAGCATCTTTGGAAAAAAATATTGAGATGGCATTAGCTCCGCTTCCTGTTGTGCCTCGTTCAGAAATTGACGACTTGAACAACCAATTACACGACTTGAAAGCTAAAGTGAAGTCTTTGGAAAAAGCCTTAGAAGAAAAACAAAAAGCAACAGTAGTAACAGAAGAAACAGTGGCAGAGGCTGAAACAGAAGAAGAAAGCTCTACTAAAAAATCAAGAAAAGCTGCTGTAAAATAATAACAAATTTAGAATACCTGTAGCATAGACTTTAGTCTGTGCAAAAACAAACGAAAGTTTATGCTACAGTACAAACGGTTAAATGGTAAATACGCAACCTTTGTAGCAAACCTTCAACTTCTTTACAATTAGTAAGTTTTTAGTCTGTAGATAAGAGATATAGGGTAAAAAATTTAGATTAAAAACTTACTAATTCAATCAATTTGATAAATAGATAGACAGATAAGAGTAGCTATGTGATTAGATTCAGAAAATAAACAATTAATAGTTTGATTGTGTTTTGGTTAATGGTTAATTGGAAATACCGCAGGTAATTACTTGCGGTTTTTTTGTGCTTGGACTTGTTTAGTTGCTTTTGTATAGTGTCATTTGGGAACACAGATAACACCCGCAATGGAATTGAGATTTTACGGATAAAACACTAATTTTTATGCGTAAAAATCAGTCTAATCAGTGTTATCTGTGTGCTAAACTTATGCTATTACGTTTCAACTAAACAAGTCCCTTATGAAAAGCAACAGTGTTGTCATCTTTAAATGCTTAGAAGTAACATTTCTTGAAGAAATGTTACTTCTATAGTAGTTGCGGTATTATCTCTTTAACTGCGATGAAGCTAATCTGTGGCTAAAACAAATTTGATAGGCAAACTAAATCTTACTCTTACTGCCTTGCCTGCTTGTTTACCTGCATTCCATTTGGGCATCATGTTTACAACTCTGATAGCCTCCTCGTCACAACCGTAGCCTATGCCTTTTAGCACTTTGGCATCTACAATACTACCGTCTGTATTTACGACAAACTGCATATAAACTATACCAGCAACACCAGCTACTTGAGCTTGTTTGGGATAACGTAAGTTTCTCGACAAGAACTTTTGTAGTTCTGTCATTCCGCCCTGAAACGTAGGCATTTGTTCTACGACTAATACAGGTTCTGATTCTTTTACTACGTCTGCTATTTCGGTTATACGGTTGTCTGTTCCTTCTTCTATATTCAAGTCTGCCGTACCGTCATCGGGTACGCCTTCTTGAGTTTTATTGCTAATTTGCACATTTGCCAACTGCTCTTGAGTAGGTGGTTCTTCTATGTTTGCATCTTGGTCATCTACAGGTTCTATAGTTAGAAATCTCTGTGAAGCTACTTGCTGCGGTACGGCAGGAGGCGGTGGCAAAGGTGGTAGTTTCACTTCGGGTTGCTTGGGGTCTACAGGTGGTGGTTGCACCAATTCATGAGCTTTGTCATATATTGTTACATTATCCATATCCTTAGAAAACAGTTTTTGGTACATCACAGGAGCTACCAAAAGGGCAGTAGCAAAGACTGCCGAACTCCACAAAGCACGACTCAAATGCTTGGGATAGAGCTTGCGAATTTCATAAGCCCCATAGTTTTTGTTCAAATTTTCAAAAACAATATCCTCGAAAGAGTTTTGCACATTTTTCATATTAGTATTCGGTTAGAGTAAAATAAATACCTCTCTCTACTCCCCTACTCAAGGGTAGGGGAGGGGGGAGAGGGCTAAAACAGATAAAAAAATGGTATTTTTTTACTGTTTTGCCCACTACCCGATAGTAGGGGAGAGAGGGTGAATCATGTATGAAAATTGTGGTAGCTACCTCACCAATTTGTAAGCATAATACAATAGGTTTAAAAAAGTAACATTTAGTACAAAAATTTTTGCTATTTATTTTATACAAAATAGGTGTAGAGGAACAGTAAGTTTTGAGAAAGATTGTAGCTTTGATGAAGCAATTATAATAAAAAACTCTGCAAGACTACGAGCCTTTGTAGGGGATACAATTCAAGTAAAAATTATGCAATTCCACCGTAATTATGATAACGTCCATAAGAGTTTGAAAGCCTTGTGGGGGTATAGTGGTGTCGTGTTACACACCCTACTCTTGTGTTTGTTAGGGGCTTGTGGCAAAGAAAGTGCAGTGCAGACTTACCAAGAAGTCATACAGTTTCACCAACGCCATGTAGGATTTAGCAAGAATATAGCAACCGAAAGTTTGCCTACTGCGACTTATTCAAAAATAGATACGCTGAATATTTATGTTAAACAGCATAAAGATTTAGGTCATGCAGCCGAAGTAGCTCGTCCTTTTTTACAAGCATTCAGTAGCACCCTTCAACAAGCTGCTGCAAGCACTTACATTCAACCGCATAACCAATTTGGTGTAAAAGATAGCACACAAAAAAGTTTGAACGAAGTCTTAACAACTACTTACTTTACGGCTACTCCCCTAACCTCTTTGCCTGTTTCGGTTGTATTCCAAACGGCTTTGGATAGTTTAAAGCCTTTTGTTTGGATAGACAATTTTACGGAAGATACGCCTGTATTCGTGGCAGCTTTGACGCAGTGGCTAAAGGCTGGACACCGCATAGACTTGTTGGCACACAAAGTTTGGCAGCAAGGCAAACTATCGTATTTATATGTTTTATTGGCTACGCCTATTGCTTATAGCAACACTACGGACTATGCGAAATGGTTGCAAACATTGGGCAAATTTGAAAATGAAAATTGTACGTGGTGGGTGTACCAAACCCCCAAAGATATTTTTAGGATAAGGGCAACGGGTACGCATACAGGAAAAATCAATCCTCTACTTAACATAAGATTTGATGAAACTCTGCGGGCTATGCACTTAGATTATTATGAATTGCACAAAGACAAATTATTGAGTTGGTATCAAAAAGATAGTACGCAGTTTTTATTGTCCGACTTGTATGTAGATTATGATACGGCACGTTATCAACTAAGCATCAACCCGCAGTTATATGACCTCACCGAAAGTTTTTTGGCGTACCAACAGTTTAGGGAACAAGACACAATACGGTATGGACAAGATGCAGAAACGGCACAAAGGGCATTGGCAGAAGGGCAAAATATGTTGTTTCGGTTTACCCAAAATCCCGTTTATCAGTGCCTTGTGAATAAAAATAGTGTAACGGAAACAGGCACAAACTGCCAAGTACAGTTGTATAAAATGTTTCCTATGAATAAACGAAACGGCATGGGGCTGTTTCGCATAGATTGGCAACTAAGCAAGTGCGAAGTCAAAACCCCTACCCGACTACAACTTTTGCTAAAAACTACCAAAGATACACCCAAACCTTTTCATGCTTTGTTGTGGGCAGCTACACAAACTACCACAGTAAAACCTACCAACAGCCAGCCATTGTATAGTCATTATCTTTTAGTCCGTTGAGATTTAAAAGGTTTTTCCTTTTAGTTATTCAACAAGTTATGTCCCAAAATTTGAATTTCCAAACCCACATTTCTACTTATTCACATTTTTTCCTCAAAAATCCTTTATTTCACTCTTTTACCTTATAGTTTGTGAATAATTTTTTGATTTACGACTATTTTCCACAAAAAATCAACACTTATTCACACGCCTACCAATAATGCTTATCAAATTTTGTAGCATAGACTTTAGTCTGTGTATAAAATCAAATACACAGACTAAAGTCTATGCTACAAAATTTTAGTAATACCTAATATAGTTATTCACACTACAACTTCAAAATAGTTGATTTTTCAACTTTCAAAGCATTTTATTGTGAATAAACCTTGCAATAACCTTATTACAAGCCCACTAAAACTTTATTTATTACGCAATTAATTGGTTCAACTACTTATTCAAGCAATTAGCTATAAGCTATTGAATTTTCGCACTCAAAAACCCACTTATTCACATTTTTTACTCAAAAAAAAGCTGTTTCAGTTATTCACTTTATAATTTGTGAATAAATTTTACGTATTTCATTGAAAAACAAGCTGTTTTAAGACTATAAGGTAGAGTTATTCACAATTTGTGAATATTTTTTGTGAATACACCAAAATCAATTATTTATTCACACGCATTAACTAAACAACTGAAAATCAAAGTGCTATTCAGATATTCACAAGATTTATTCACATTTTGAATAATTATGTGAGTATTTTTTAGTTGCAAACTTGCTTGTTCACAATTTTTACGGTTCAGCTACGATTTATGTGAATAAGCTGTGAATATCGAGTGAATAGCTGGTGAATAAGTGTGAGTAACTTTTTACCTTTGTGTGAACAAATCAGTTATTCGCACAGTACGGTGAATAAGAGTGCGTAACTATTGGGCTTATGCACAGGTTATAAGGAGGATATTCACTGGGTTGTGAATATTTTTTCTGTTTTTTTTATTCACATTTATAAGTGAATAATTAAATAACTATTTGATTTTCAATAAATTACAATGTGAATAACTTAACTTCTAAAGTAGGTTGAACAGACTTATTCACTTATTCACAGCCCTTATAACTATATATACTATATTTTGAAAATTTTAAAAAAATAAAAAAAAGTAATAATAATAATAGTATGTGTGAATAAATCGGGTGAATAAGTTTTTTGGGTGAATAAAATTGGGCTTCAAAAAAATGTAGTTGCGTTTTGGTGTATCAACAAAAAAACGGCTCAAACAAGAAAATTCCGTTTGAGCCGTTTTTTTTTACTATAATGTGAATAAGTGTATGAATTACTTATTTTTTACCAAACTTTTCCAACTGTTCTTGGTAGCCAAACAAATACAAATAACCTTCTTCTTTTACAGTAGCAGGTATTTCGTATTGAGCAGCCATTTGAGCTATTTCTTCTGCGGTCAAGCTACCTTTCTCGTACAAACTCTTTGAAAGGTTTACCAAAAACGCCTTGTGTTCTGTGAGTAACTCGTGAGTTTCTGATACCAAACGGCTAATCATTTTCTCTACGTCTGTGTCCGTTACGGTCATGCTCATAGAATAACCGTACTGCATCATGTAATAGGCTTGAAATTCCTCATCAAAACCGTACTTACGCACATAGTCTAAGGCTAAGGCGGTGGCACTTTCTCTGTCGTGTTCTCTGCCTATGGTGGCGTTGTTTCTGCCAAAAATAATTTCTTCGGCAATGCCTCCAGCCAAATACACTTTTATCTTGTCTATCAACAACTTGCGTGTGTGATAAATTTGGTGCGGAAACGTGAACCCACTTGCATAGTTAGAAGCTACCTTAGATTTGAGTTGCAAAGGTGCTAAACCAAACAAAATAACATAAGCTACGGCGTGTCCTGCTTCATGCACAGACACATTGGCTACTACGTCTGGCACGTTGCCCTGACGAATTTTATCTATTCTGCCCTCGTAAGGAATTTCTACCTGATGATTAGACAAATTGCCTATAATTTTTTTACGTTCAAAATCATAGTCTATACTAATCGTAGCAAAGCCTTTGAGCAAAGCCTCGAATAAGAGTTGCGACAAATTCGTTTCCAAAATGTCTGTTACGCTGCTAAATACAGGACGAACCCCCTGCACAGGAAATACGCCGTTTTGGTAAATCAACTGGTTGATATTGGTACTTACTTGTAGTGTAACATTAAAAATTTTTTTGGTTTTGTCTATCACTTCTTGTACTTCTTTGGCAATTAACTTTTCAAAGTCTTTTCGCTGTAAACTCCTGTAAATGAGGTGAATATTTCCAAAACGTGCTACTTGTTCAGGCTTAAACTTACGAGCTAAGGCTTGTTTAATATCTACTACCGTAATTTTTTTGGTGTACGCATGAAAAATATCTGCGTCAATGTCCGACTCTGCAATCTCGTCTGCCATTGTAAAAGCCTCGTCCAAATTTCCACTAATCAAAATCAAGGTTTTGGCGTGGCTGATAGGCTCATAGACTTTTTTGTGCTTTTTGGCAGCTTGCATTTTACCAATCAATTCCTCACGAGTCATTTCGGCAATCGTCAAAACATCTTCTTCTATGTTCAAGATTTTTTTCCAATAGTTAGCTTGGTACAAACCTATTGGGCTTGTCCAATCTTCTTCTTCAGCTTCTTCGTTTTTGTCTTTGCGTTTTTTTGCTTGTTTGCTGCTAAACAAAAATTCGTTGATGTAGTAGTCGAGGTCGTCTTTTTCTCTTTTGGCTAATTTGCCATCACTAAGCAGTTCCCAAAAGTCTGTAAATTTGGTAGTTTCTAAGGGCTTGCCGTCTGTGTCTATGGTGTAAAACCGTTGGATTTCGTCAAAAAGCACAATGGCGGGCTTGCCGTCATTCACATTGGCATCTTCCAATAGATTTGCCACAGAGCTACGCCAAGACGTAACGTCCCCGTTGCTCAATTCTACTTCTACAAACCTGTCTTGAAAACTGAGTTTCGATACCAAACGTCTTACTAAATCCGTTTTGCCTACGCCTGTCATGCCCCACAGGTTCACGATAATAGGTCGGTTGAGGACTTCGGGCATCAAGTACCAAATCTGAATATAATTGACGAGTTCATCAATAATTGCATCTATACCTACAAAATCTTGTTTCAGTTCTTCTTTGATTCTCTCTAAGGTTTGCTTTTTTTGATGAATTTCCTCTAAATCTACAGTAAAACGGGGTTCAGTAGTTGTGATAGTGTTCATAATCTAATAGGGCTAAAATAAAAATTACAACCTTGTAGTATAACAAGGTCGTAATTGAAAGATACGAAAAATACAAGAAAAAGTTGTAGGCTACCTTCTACTAAATTTTAGGAAGGTTGTAAACGTGCCATTATCAACAAAAAAGCCTCAATAGACAACAACACTGCTGCCCCAATGACTTTCCAAGTGGCATTGCTGCGTGAATAAAAACCGTCTATGACATACTCTTTGGCGGGTTGCTGCGGATTGTACTCAATCGTCAAAGATTTGATTTGTGCTGCGTTGTCGTAAGGTTTTTGGGTGCAAACTTGGTAATACAGTTCATCTTCGGCTTGGAACTCTAACCAAATAAATTCGCCTACTCCAGATTGGTATTCTCTGGGGTTGTTGCCTATATATGTCTGCTTACCAATGCGAATAGATTGATTAGCATAAGTTCCATGTGAAGAATTGGTAACGGCTGCTGCTACGGTCATGGTCGGAAAACCCTCTGCAGTGGCTGTCAATCGTTTTCTGAATAATTTTCTTTCTATCATTTCCCAAATGCCAATACTGCCCAATAACAAGCCTATCAGCACCAACGGAATACAAAAAATAGACAATCCTGCCCACGGAATAGTTAGGTAAATCATTTTGAGATGGTGAATTTATGATGTAAAAATCTTATTTGAAGGTAGTTTTTGATAATAATTAAAAATATAAAAACACTTTTAATTTGTATTTAGTGTTTTTAGAGTTGTTGAATATACTTACAAAAGACATTATAGTTTTATCAAAAATTGTTACTTGATATATACAAAATTGGTCATACATAATTTATGTGATTAATTAAGCAACGAAAGTATAAAAGGTTTGTTACAGTGTTGTGATACCTTTTTTATAAAGATGTACCTAACTGTATGCTGGTTAATATTATAATTTAGTATTAAACCTACTGCCCATATTTATATCTAAATTAAACACCCTTAATTAAATAAAACAATGAAAAATAACTTCTTATTAGCTTTTGCTTTATTTTATGTGGTTAACTTATTTGCCCAAACATCTGTAGTTACAAAAAGTAATTTTACTAGACCTGTTCCTAATGTGGGACATATGCTCAATTATTTAACGAAACCAAGTTGGAGAAATCAGAGTTTTATAGATAGTGTAAAAAAACTACACCTCGAAATTATCCGTTATCCTGGTGGCACAGAATCGCAGTATTTTGATTGGCAAACAGGTCGTAGTGTGCCTTCTGTTCTTTGGTCAAATGGTACTCTGTCTAACCATAGCTATATTGGGACTGTTCCACATCTTGCCTATCCTCTTACTGAGTTGCTTTACTTCTACCAACAAACTAATGTAAAGCCTATTTTTTGCCTTAATCTTTTAACAAAAGACCTTAGTAATCAGCTATTAATGCTACAAACTGCCAAAAATTTAGGAATTCCCGTAGAATACATAGAATTGGGCAATGAACTTTATTTTGAAGATGCAGACTTTGTAAAAAAATATCCTAATCCGATAAACTATGTAACCGATATAAAAAATAATTGGCTGCCACAGCTAAAAAATGCCTTTCCTACTGCCCAAATTGCTGTTATAGGCTCTTATGACGGTTTAGTTGATTTGAATGGCAACACCACGCCCCAACGAATAAATACTTGGAACAGCACTTTATTTGCTCAAAATGTAAGCTCAACAGCCATTACTTTTCACTATTATTTACCACCTAATACAACTACTTTCTCTAATCCTAATGCTGCACAAGCACTTGCTGCACCGTTTAGGCATTGGCAAACCTTAAAAACTAATACCGTTGATAAGGTTACCAATGGTATGGCGTGTTGGATAACAGAATATAATTTGAATGATGGCAACCAAACTACCTACGCTATTGCTTCTAGTTGGGTACATGGACTTTATACAGCTACTCTTTTAAGCTTAATGCTCGAAGAACCCAAAATCACAATGTTACTCAACCACCAAATAACAGGTTCGCCTGCATTTGCTTCCTTAGCCAGTTATACACCTTTTGGTGACACGCTGACCAATAGATTAACAGCCGAAGGCAATGCTATGCGACTTTTGCATAAAGCCATGAAGGGTAAAAATTTTGCTACCAAACTCAACTTTTCTACTAATCCTACTATTACGGTGGGTTCAACAAATTACCCTGCTTTGATGGGGTGGGTTTTTGAGAAAAATGCTGAAAAAGAATTATTTATTTTGAATCTTTCAAATACTGCTTTTACTCTTGATTTGCGTGCTATTTTTGAGAATGATTTTGTCTATGAGCAAATTACAGCTAATAATCCATTGCAAAAGAACATCACTACACAACAACTCAATAGTAGGAAGGGTGTAGGTAATAATGTTTTTCAGTCTTTGCCCTATTCTTTATTGTATGCGAACGAAAATGCTACTATTACCTCAATAATTAGTGGGGATTTTGACAAAGAAATGGCGATTTATCCTAATCCAACTGAAAACTATATTACACTTTCTTCTAATTCTCTAATTTTTCATAATAACTTCTTTACAGTAACAGATGTATTAGGACGAGAGGTTATCAAAGGTAATTTAAAAGAGGCTCAAATAGATATAGCACAACTTGCTAATGGAACATACATCTTGCAAATAGAGGTAGATAGTGGAAAATATGTGAGGCGTAAAATAGTGAAGCAATAGCACATAATTTAGTAGTAGGGTTGGAAGTTTTCTCTAATACAAAGTGCATAAAATTTGTATTAGAGAAAATGACATTATCAGTAAATTTAACAATATACATAATTTGTGTGATACCTACCACTTCCCTACCCTCACCGCCTCTACTTTGTTCTCAAAAACGGTATAAATCAAGTATTCGTTGCGTACTTCGTTGAAAAAAATGACTACAGGTTGTGTACTGTCCAAACCGTTGGGCAAAAGACTATCGCCGTTGAGGTAGTACAAATACGTTTTTTGTGCCGTAAAATCTGTAACTGCCACCAACTCTGCATTCACCCCAAAATTGAAATATTGTACGGCTTTTTCGCTGCTATTGTCGTAGTCTTTTGCAAAAACTAAGGTGTTATTTTTGGTAAAAATGTTCAGTTTTTTCTCGTCTTGTCGGCTTACCAAATAGTCGGTTTGGGCTGCTTCGTCTAACAACAAATTGAAAATAGAAAAGGTATTAGGTCTTTCAAAAGTTTCTCTATGGTTGATTTTGCCTTGTAAATCCAACTTGACCAAATCCCCTTTGGTAGTAAGTAAATGCAAGAGAGTATGCTGAAAATCACCACCTTGCTGCACAAAATAACGAGGCGTAAGTCCTTCGTTCATAGCCACAGGAAAACCTGCATAACTTTCGGCACTGCGTTTCAGTACATTCACAATCCCCTGCGAATGAATAGCCACCAACGCATCTTTGCCCTCTGCCCGAATATGTCGGAGAGGTGCAGCCAATTTTTCTACTAATTTCTTGGGCTGCCAACCTTGCAAAGCCTGCCCCGTTTTGGACAAGAGCCACAAACCATCTGTAGCATCTGCAACGGCTATTCGATAATTCTTCGTATTGTCGTAATCTATCAATGCCAAATGTGCAATACTTGTATTTTTTGGCATTTTAATAGGAAAACCATTGACTAATTTCCCTTTATTGTCTAATAAAAACACTTGATTACCTGCTGCAAACAACAATTCTTGTGTGCCTTTGCCCAAAAAATCTATTTGATAAACCTCTTGGTGTGTGATAGGGCTGCCCACGCTAAAATTCCACAACTTTTTGCCTTGCACCGACAATAAATGCAAATGGTGAGCTTGGTCTTGTACCAATACTTCTTTGCTTTTGTCCGTTGCATTTTTGACAATGATAGGCGAAGTTTTTAGGGTATTAAAAAACGTAGTCGCATAAAAACTTCGTACCGTAGGCATTGCCAAAGGTTGGTTAGGTGTAGTAGTTTGTAGCTTTTTTTGGTGAAAAACTTGTAAAAAGCCCATAGCCTCGTCGTCATCTTGCCATTGTAGCTGACAATTTACCAATTCAAACCGCAGCCATTGGCGTTTATAGAGTTCAAACCACGCTTGCCATTCAGGATTGAGTTGTGTCATGAGGTACTTCCACGCCTTCAAGGTGTTCATTGTCCATGCCCAATGCGAAGGACGAGCAAATTCTTCGGGCAAGGTGTGTTGTTGGTAAATTTTAGACCAAACTTGTTCATTTTCAAGGTCTTCTAAAAATAACCGCAGCACTTTGGCGGAATTGCCAATGACTAAATAATTGTTGGCAAAAATAAAATAGCTTTGCGAAAACCCTGAATAGCTTTTGCCAAAGAGTTGAGCAGGAAGTTCGGCAATAGGTAAATGCACAATTTTTTGTTTACCAAAATTCTCAAAATTGCCTTGTGGCTGCAAACGGTTTGCCCACTCTTGCCACAACCTACTCATTTCTATTGGATTTTGTACTTTGACATATAACAGTTTATCGGGGTTTGTAACTGTTCCTTCCCACGTAGCCAAAGCCACTTCACCCGCCAACTGTTCATAAAATTCTTGCCAAGTAAACAGTGGCGAAGGGTTGGGTAGTTGGTTTTGTTGGTATTTTTGAATGACTTTGCCCAAATTGTCGCTGCCGATACGGTGCAAAAATGCCGTTCTTTTGCTCAAAAAATGCAGCAAAGTGCTTGCGTCTGTAGGGGCTGTGTCTTCGAAATATGCCAAAAAATCCTGTTTTTCATCAATCGGCTGTTCGCCAGACAATACAATACTGTAATTATTCAAGTCGCCTTGTAGCTTACCATTTTTCAAGAGTTGAGAGGCAGGAGCAAAGGGATTTTCAAAGCCACTTTTTGTAAAAGACTGTAAAAAAGTTTGTAGTTTTTGGGTGTTAAATACCAAGGTATAGCCCAAATTTTCTTGGGAGGCTTTTTTGATAGCTGCCTTGTTTTGGGTATAAAAATTTTCACGTCCTAATTCATTCAAATTCCTGATAGCATCTTCTACCAAAAAGCCTGTAAAACTGCCCACAAAGTAGTTTTTGTAACTACAAAATGTGAATAACCGTTGGCTTTTGGTAAATATAACTTCTTGAATTTCAATGCCTTGATAAGTACGCACTTCTTTTTTAATAGGCTCTCTACTCAAAATATTTTGTACCAAACTACGAAAAGCCGTATTGTCTTTGAGGTGAACGGGCAAGAAAAACAGAAAATCAAATCTACCCTTTGTAGTGGCGTGAATACTGACCGTAAAACTTTTGTCTTTCAGGAGGTTTTCAAAGTCTATGCCCTCTTGTTGGAGAGTGTCCATGAGGTTTTTGCGTTGTACCACAGGCTCAAAGGCAGTAATGGTGCGGAGGTTTTGCCAAATTTGCGTGCTGTCGAGGTGCTGGCGTGCTTGCTGGGGCTGATGCACCTGCAAAACGGCTAAGGCATCGGCAGGAATAAACGCCCAAACATTTTCTTTGGTGGTTTTTTCGTACAAAACACTACCCAACTGAAACAACAGATAGGCAGAAAACACCCCCGCAAGGGCTACCAACAAGATTTTTTTGTGGTGAGGTTGCATACAGTCAATCGTAATTCATGGGCAAATTACGAATTTATGGGGATTTGGTGGTGGGGAGTAGAGAAAATAGCAGAGAAAAGGAACACAGACCACACGGATTAAACGGTGTTACACAGATTTATTTTTTTATGCTGTGTTCAATCTGTGTAATTCGTGTGGTCTGTGTTCCTAAGTATTTTTGAATAAAACTGAATGTAATATCTTAAAAAAATAAAGTTTTTACCCCTTAATACCCCGCCGCATTTCCATCTTTCCGCGACTCAGAAGCCCCATAGTAGCATTTCTTTTCGGCATCATATAGAATAGCTTGGTAGCCACCATAACCACCAATATTGTAGCCAACTTTATGCCCTATCTTCGACAATTCCCTGATGACTTCGTAGTCAAAACCACTTTCGAGGTATAAAATTCCGCCGTCTGTCATCTTTTCGCCTGTGGGTTCAGACGAACCTTCGTGCTGAATACGTGGGGCATCGCCTGCCTCTTGCAAATTCATACCAAAATCTATCAAGTTCACCACTATTTGTGTGTGTCCTTGTGGCTGCATAGCTCCGCCCATGACCCCAAAACTAACCCAAGGTTTACCGTTTTTGGTAATAAAAGCAGGAATAATGGTGTGAAATGGTCTTTTGTGAGGGGCATAGACGTTGGCGTGTCCTTCTTCTAAGGTAAACATTTCGCCCCTGTCTTGTAGCATAAAGCCCAATTTGGGAGGCACCATGCCCGAACCCATGCCTCTATAATTGCTTTGTATCAACGAAACCATGTTGCCAAATTGGTCGGCTACGGTCATGTAAATCGTATTGCCTTGTTCCAATTTGCCTGCATCATACGTTTTGGCTGCCTTGTTGGGCGAAATAAGTTGCTGTCTTTCTTTGGCGTATTCTTTGGAAATGAGTTGTTGCAAAGGGATTTTCGCAAAACTGGGGTCTGCATAGAATTTTGCCCTGTCCTCAAAAGCCAATTTTTTCGCCTCTGTAAACGTATGCACGTACTCAAAACTATTGAAACCCATTTTTTTGATGTCATACAGTTCTAAGATGTTGAGCATCTGCAAAACGGCTGTGCCTTGTCCGTTGGGGGGCAATTCCCACACATCATAGCCCCTATAATTGGTAGAAATAGGCTCTACCCATTCGGATTGGTGGTCTGCTAAGTCTTTTTCAGACAAAAAACCACCTTGTTCTTGCATAAACTTCGCAATGGTTTGGGCTACTTCGCCTTTGTAGAAACCATCACGACCATTTTTGGCTATGAGCCTATACGTATTTGCCAAGTACGGATTTTTGAAAATATCCCCTTTTTTCAGGGCTTTGCCGTTGGGCATATAGGTATCCGCAAAGTTGGGGTATTTCTGAAAGGCTGCACTACTTCTTTCTAAGTAGTAGCCGATAAGTTCGGTAACGGGAAAACCTTTTTCTGCATAGTCTATAGCTGGTTGCAGCAAGGTAGGCAAGGGCAAAGTGCCAAATTTTTTGTGCATTTCTACCCAACCATCTACGCAACCCGGTACGGATACGGGCAAGACTCCTAAGGCGGGGATACTTGTCATTTTTTTCTCTTTGAAATAGTCCAAAGTAAGATTATATGGCGACCTTCCACTGCCGTTTAAGCCGTAGAGTTTTTGGGTTTTTGCGTCCCAAATCATCACAAAAATATCACCGCCTACACCGCAACCTGTGGGTTCCATTAAGCCTAAGGTGGCGTTGGCAGCAATGGCAGCATCTATGGCGTTGCCCCCTTTTTTGAGAATGTCTAAGGCGACTTGGGTAGCCAAAGGGTGGCTGGTGGCAGCCATGCCGTTTTGGGCAATGACCTCTGACCTTGTGGCAAAAGGCTTGCCTGTGATACGGTCTTGGGCGGTGAGTTGGCTGCTAACCCCCACACACAACAAGATAGTAAGCAGTAGTTTGTGCATAATGAATGTAGATAGGTTTTGAATAAGAACAATGCTTATTTGCCTCTTTTACGAGGTTTATCTATAAAGTTGTTTGGGAACAAAACAGTTTGGGAATTGGGGCTTGGGGTGATTTATTTAAGGAATTTTAACGGTTGGCTACTGAAAAAATTTAGCTTGTTTTGTATATTTGATAATAGTAAATTTACTATTATCACTAGTAGTAATTTTTTTATTGTTAAGTACATACATTAATTAATTTTACATCAAATATAGTTTTATCATGGGTATTTCATTAAAAGTACATAAAATGCTTTGGGGTAAATCGGGTAATATGTGTGCATTTCCTAGTTGTAAAGAAAATTTAGTTAGTGAAGAAACACTACAAGATACTGCTGCTATCATAGGTGAGGAAGCTCATATTATTGCACAAAGCGAAGATGGAGCAAGAGGAAAAAGTACATTAAGTTTAGAAGAAAGAAATTCTTATGAAAATTTGATTTTACTATGTCGTAAACATCATAAAATAATTGATGACCAAGAAAATGAATATACAGTAGAAAAACTACAAGAGATGAAGGAAAACCATGAAAAATGGGTAAAAGAAAATCTTAGTCAAGATAAGTTTAAAATTACAGATGACGAGATATATGCTATTTATATTGATGAGTTTGCAAGAATAACTAATTTAGATGCTTGGCAGAATTGGGCTTCAACTGTAATTATTGACGATTTTTTTTCCATAGAGGCATTTGAGGGCATTAAGCAAATACCTGATTATATCAACTCTCGTATTTGGTTAAAAAAATATGAACCTCTTGAAGAAGCCTTAATAAATTTTAAAAATATAGTTACAGACTTATTAATTATCTATGATAAATACCCCAATAAAACAGCACATGGTTATTATATAGATAAATTTTATAAAAAATATCAAATTGAAAATATGAGAAATAACTACTGTGAGAAAAAAGAACGAATGGCTGTTTTAAAGTATGAGTATCATACTTATTTAATTGCTGATTTAATGATTGAGCTAACAAGAGCTGCCAATTATGTATGTAATCAAACTAGAAAATTTATTTTTAATGGTTTTAGAATTAAAGAAGGTAGTGTACTTGTGAATATTGGCAATAAATTAGTTAAACCAGAGTATAGGAATTATCCTTATAAAGAGTTTCCTTATACGGGGCTAAGAAAGTTCATGGAACAACGTACAACAAGAGATGTATATTTGGGGCAAGGTATTGAAGAGGACTATTTTACTCATTAAGGTATTATTAACTATAAACTAAGCTATTTTTTGACCCAAAAAATGCTCAATAAAGAACAACTCAAAGGTTGTTTGGTAATTACAATAAAAAAAGCCTTGTAAATCATTGATTTACAAGGCTTTTGTATTGTCGGAGTGACAGGATTTGAACCTGCGACCTCTTGCACCCCATACAAGCACGCTACCAAGCTGCGCCACACTCCGATTGAGGGCTACAAAGGTCGACTTTTCTGCTCGAAAAACAAATTTTTTGACCAAAAATTTCCTTAGTGCATTCTATCACTCCGCCATTCCAAACTGTTGATGATGTTTGCCTCTATGTCTAAAAACTCCTGCCAACGGCTGTTTACTTTTTCTTCTGTAAAATATGTTTTGGCTAAATCTATGAAATTGACGTAATGCCCCGCTTCAGACACCATGAGTTCATAATAAAACTTGCTAAGTTCTTGGTCTTTGATGTTCTGCCACAAAAGTTTAAATCTTTCGCAACTTCTTGCTTCTATCAAGGCACAAATCAATAGTTTATCTAAAAACCTGTCTTCATAAGAGCCACCTTTTTTGATGTGTTTCTGCAAAGCCACTACGTACTCGTCTGTGCGTTGTTTGCCTAATTTGTAGCCTCTTTTTTTCATTTCTTCCAATACCCTTTCAAAATGACTCCATTCTTCTGCCACTACAGGCGTAAGCACCTCTACCAATTTTTCTTTGTCGGGGTTTTCTACAATCAACGAAATGCAAGAAGACGCAGCTTTTTGTTCACAATAGGCGTGGTCTGTGAGGATTTCGTCGATACTTTTTTCGGCTACATTCACCCAGCGAGGGTCTGTGGGAAGTTTTAGGTGTAACATGAAAATAGGAATTAGGATTAAAAGCACACAAAATTACAATAAATACGGCGTTTTTGCAGTAAGTTTCACAAAAATTGATGTAATTCGTAAGACGTATATTTTGGATAATAGCCCATGAAGTTTTTTCGTAGTCTTTATATCAGCCCTCGTTTTTTTGCGGTTTTAGTAGGCATTATAGTTGTCTTTATTTTGGGCTTTTCGTTTCCCTTTTTGGTTGGTTTGGGGCAAATGTTGGTCATGGCTTTGCTGTTGTTGCTGTTGTTAGATTTGTTGTTGTTGTATAAACAGTCTGCGGTTACTGCCCAACGTATTTGTGCCGAAAAACTGTCGAATGGTGATGACAATGAAATTTTAATTCGCCTTAAAAACGACTATAACTTTTCTATAGACGTGTCAGTCATAGACGAAATTCCTCACCAATTCCAATTAAGAAATTTTTTATTCAAAGAACATCTCCACGCAGGGCAAGAAAAAACTTTGCAGTATTTCTTACGTCCTGTACGGCGTGGTGAGTACGAGTTTGGCAGTATCAATGTTTATGTCAATACGGTTTTGGGGCTGTTTGTACGAAGATATGAGGCGGATAAAAGTAAAATAGTAAAAGTCTATCCGTCTTATTTGCAGTTGCGAAAATACGAACTGTATGCAATTTCTAACCGCCTTACAGAGTTGGGTATCAAGAAGATACGTAAAATAGGTTTGCAACAAGAGTTTGAACAAATCAAAGAATATGTGCAAGGAGATGACCTGCGGACTATTAACTGGAAAGCTACGGCACGCAAAAATAATTTGATGACTAACCAATATACAGACGAAAAAGCACAGCACGTTTACAGTGTGATAGACAAAGGCAGGGTAATGAAAATGCCGTTTAAGGGCATGACTTTGTTGGATTATGCCATTAATTCGAGTTTGGTCATTTCTAATATTGCCATACAAAAATCTGACAAGGCGGGCATCATTACGTTTAATACCAAGATTAGCACTTTGTTAGCTGCGGACAATAAACAAGGACAAATGACAAAAGTGTTGGAGAATTTGTATAACCAAAAAACAGCCTACCAAGAATCTGACTATGAGGCTTTGTTTATGACCCTGCGAACACAACTAAAACAACGGAGTTTGGTGTTGCTTTACACGAATTTTGAGGGCTTGGCTTCTTTGGAAAGACAAATTTCTTATTTCAAAGGCATTGCCAAACAGCATTTATTGGTCGTTATTTTCTTTGAAAATACAGAACTCAAAACTTTATTAGACAGCCGTCCTACTGATAACGAAGAGGTTTATACCAAAGCCATTGCCCAAAAATTTGCGTATGAAAAAAGATTGGTAGTCAGGGAGTTAGCCAAATACGGTATTCATGCCATTTTGACTGCCCCAGAAAATTTAACGGTCAATACCATTAACAAGTATTTGGAGTTAAAGGCGAGGAATTTGATTTAGACTGTCAATTAAACAAAAATATAAAGCCCTAATTTTCCTTAGCAATATTAGGGCTTTGTGTTTTTTACAAGGTATTGTAATACTCAAAAATTTTTTTCAAGTTGTCTATGTTATCAAAATCTTTGATTTGTTGTTCTTCTATAAAAGCCTCTATTTGTGCTTGTTTGTCAGCTAATTTTTTGAGAATACCTTTTTTAGTCGTTTTGAGTTCCAACACTGTTGTACCATCAAATACGCACAAAGTGTTTACAACTTTGAGCCTAGCTTTTTCGCCTACTTGTAGTATTGGGTTATAGTCGCCACTTTGCATAACTACTGCATAGTCTATCAGCAAAGCATATTTTCCATCTACTACTACTTGATAAAATTTCTTATTGTAAAGTTTATTTCTTGTGGGAGCTGTTAGGCTTAAAAATAAAATTGTAGTTGACGATGAATCCATCGGATTAATGCCAAAACCTCTCAACATATCAGCAGAAAAATATTCTTTTTTGTTATTTCGTTCTATTTCGAAGGTTTGTGTTTCCAAATTAAAATTCACTTTGTCAAAAGGCACTACTTGTTTAGCCATTCCTATACCATAGCCTTTGTGCCACTTCTTGAATAAATAGCTGCCTGTTTCTAACTCTAATGTTCTATTATTTCTAAATGAACTACCTGCCTGCACAGTATTAAAAAAAACACCCCCAGAACTAATGTTGATAGCACTACCCACTGTATTTACATTTTGTGCCAATAATATATTACTTATCAATAAGTAACACAAACCAAAAAAGTATTTTATCATAAAGTAAAGAAAGTTATATTGCTTACAAATATGCAAAAAACTACATAAAAATTACTCCTAAAAAAGTGTTTTACTCCCAAAACTTTACAGATTTGTGAGCCAATTTCTGTTTTATCATTTATGCGAACTTTTTTGTTACTCCTCCTCTGTGTATTGCCAACTGTTACGACTGTGTTGGCTCAAAAGAAATATACACAAGCTGCCGAAAATTATTTTAACAGTATTCGCCAAGAGGAAGCCCTTTTAACGGCTTTCTGCCAACAAATGCCCAAAGGTGGCGACTTGCACCACCATTACAGTGGTTCTGTTTATACAGAAACGTATATAGAGTACGTCATTGAAAGAGATTTTTGGTTGAATACCAATACAATGGACGTACACACAGAAAATCCGATGAATGATAAGACATGGGTGCAGTTTTCGGCACTAAGAAAAGACGGTAGTTTGGGTTTTTACAAACAAAAAATGTTGGAAAAATGGTCGGTAAAAGACTACCACCCTGCCGATAGTGATTTGCCCCAAGACAAACATTTTTTTACGGCTTTTAGCTACTTCCGCATTGCCAATGTGTTGTTCAATGAAAGTAATTGGGAAACGTACAAAAGTCGTTTGCAAGAACTGAAGTACAGAGCTAAAACTGAAAATGTGAGTTATATAGAAACGGCTTTTACTTATATTCCTTGCCCACCGTTTACGGCAGACCTCAAAAGCTATAATGACTCTCTGCGTCTGAATAAAAATAACAAGTTGGTAATGAGCCGTTTGTTAGATACTTTGTACCAAAATTTTTTAAGACGTGGTGTTAAAACTTGTGCGGAACAGCACTCCAAACAGTTAGAAAAGCTACACCAAGAAGCCCAGATAGATGACAATAAATTTATGATGCGTTATCAAAATTACGCTATTCGTATCATAGAACCCGTTGATGTTTTTGGTCAAATAGTTACGGCAATGTGGTCGGCAGAGGCAAGTCCCTTGATAGTAGGTGTAAATTTTGTAGCCCCAGAAGATAATGAATTATCTATGCAAGACTATGAACTGCACATGTTGTTGTTCAATTATTGTAAACAAAAATTTCCTACAGTTAAAACGTCTTTGCACGCAGGCGAATTGGCGTTGGGCATGGTAAAACCAGAAGACCTTACGTGGCATATCAACGAGGCGGTGAATACGGCAGGAGCAGTGCGGATTGGACATGGGGCGGATATTGCCCATGAAAAAAATTCTTATGCCTTGTTAGACAAAATGAAAAAAGAGAAAATTGCGGTAGAAATTAATTTGAGTAGCAATGAATTTGTGTTGCAACTTAAAAATGACAAACACCCTTTAGCCTTGTACCGAGAAAGAGGTGTGCCGATTGTGATATGCACAGATGATGCAGGTGTACTGCGTACTAATTTGACAGAACAGTTTATTTTATTAGCCAAAAGATACCCAAAAGTTACGTACAAAGACATGAAACAGTATATTTACAACAGTATTTTGTTCAGTTTCATAGAGGAAAATGAAAAAAAACAACAACTTTTACAACTTTTAGACAGCCAATTTGAGGAATTTGAAAAGCAGTTTGCAGGGAAATAAGTGCTGATGCACAATTATTAATTAGTAAATTTTGAATTAAAAAATATTTTAAATAGTTGGTAATCAATTAATTGATAAATTTTTTATTCTCAAAAATCATATTAGGGTTTGCAAGCACTACCCTATGAAATAAGTTTGCAAGTAAATTTACTTTGCAAACTATTATATCATTTTTATTTCTACTTTATTATATATGTCTTTTGTATTAAGCATAGAAACCGCCACTACCGCAGGCTCTGTGGCATTGTTTAGAGATAAACAACTGTTAGCCCAGCAGACTTTGTTGGTAGAACAGTCGCATTCGAGTATGCTTACGAGTTTGATAGACCATGTTTTGTTTCAAACCCAAACCGCCAAAGAAGATTTGAGTGCTGTTGCCATTTCCGAAGGACCAGGGTCTTATACAGGTTTGCGAATTGGTACGGCTACCGCCAAAGGGCTTTGTTTTGCACTCAATATTCCACTGTTGGCAGTGCCTACGTTGCAAGCTATGGCGGTACAGGTCTTACCTTATTTGTATGAAAAAGACGTGATTTTATGCCCTATGATAGATGCCCGCCGCATGGAAGTTTATACGGCACTTTACAACACGCAAGGCGAGGAATTACAAACTACGGAAGCATTGGTCATTGACGAAAATTCATTTAAAGAAAAATTTCCGCATCAAAAAATCATTTTCTTTGGTAATGGGGCTGCCAAGTGCCAAAAAGTATTGACAGATAGTAGATTTGTGTTTGTAGAGGGCATTTATCCACAAGCCTACGCCATAGGGCAGTTGGCAATACAAGTTCCCAAAGAGGTTAGTTTAGCCTATTTTGAGCCTTTTTATTTAAAAGAACATTATACTCCAACAAAAAATAAGTAGTTTACCTTTATTTTTAGCCAAAATATTTAACTTGCAGACCGAAAAAGCACCGCAAAGATTACGCTAAAGTTTGCTTGTGTGTGTTGATGAATAGGGCTGCGGTTCAATCCCTATTTTCTTTGTTTTTAGCTTATTTACAAACCCCATTTTATAAACAATGGCTTATTTATTCACATCAGAATCGGTATCTGAAGGACACCCAGACAAAATTGCAGACCAAATCTCTGACTCTATTCTTGACGCTATGTTGTCGCAAGACCCTAACTCAAGAGTAGCTTGCGAAACAATGGTAACTACAGGTTTGGCAGTATTGGCAGGCGAAATTACTACGAATGCGTATGTAGAAATTCCTGATATTGTACGTGAAACTATCAAGAAAATTGGTTACAATAACGCAGATTACAAGTTTGAAGCAGAATCTTGCGGTGTAATGGTAGCTTTACATAGCCAATCTCCTGATATTGCAAGAGGGGTAGATGAAGGTGATAACAAAGAACAAGGTGCTGGCGACCAAGGTATGATGTTTGGTTATGCAAGTAAAGAAACGCCTGAATATATGCCTATGGCGTTGGCTTTCTCTCACCGTTTGATGAAAGAATTGGCACGTATTCGCAAAGAAGAAAATCATTTGATGCCTTACCTTCGCCCAGATAGCAAGGCTCAAGTAACGATTGAGTATGGTGATGACAACAAACCTAAAAGAGTACATACAATCGTAGTTTCTACTCAACATGATGACTTTGATGTAGAAGAAAAAATGTTGGCTAAAATTCAACATGATGTAAAAACTATCTTAGTACCAAGAGTAATTCCTGCTGAATTATTAGACGCAAACACTATTTACCATATTAACCCTACAGGCAAATTCGTTATTGGAGGTCCTCATGGTGATTCTGGTTTGACAGGTCGTAAAATTATTGTAGATACTTACGGTGGCAAAGGTGCGCATGGTGGCGGTGCTTTCTCTGGCAAAGACCCTTCAAAAGTAGATAGAAGTGCAGCGTATGCAGCTCGTCATATTGCGAAAAACTTAGTAGCAGCAGGCGTAGCAGACGAGATTTTGGTACAAGTAGCTTATGCTATCGGTGTAGCAAAACCTGTTTCTATTACTATCAACACGTACGGTACTGCCAAAGTGAAATTATCTGATGGCGAAATAGCTAACAAAGTAGGTGATATTTTCGATATGCGTCCAAAGGCGTTGATTGAAAGATTGAAGTTGAAAAACCCAATTTATTTCCCTACGGCAGCTTACGGTCACGTAGGTCGTGAGGCTTATACTCAAGAAATTGAAGTATTCTACGTAAAAATAAAAGACGAAAACGGTGCGAAACAAGAAGTGCGTACTCGTGAGAAACGTCAAGTAGAATTTTTCACTTGGGAAAAATTAGACTACGTTGACCAAGTGAAAAAAGCATTTGGCATCTAATTGATTGATAAACATTAGCTTAAAATACTCTAAACCTATAAGGTCTTTAAGACCTTATAGGTTTGTTTTTTTAAGGGTTTATTCAACTAAAAACTTCTTTACTACATTTCCCTTATTGGTTTGGAGTTGCAACAAATACAAACCTTGTGGCAGTTGTAATTGAATAGCCAAATTGTTCAATTCACCCATTTGAACAGTTTGCCCAATCATATTTGTAATTCGGTAGTTTTTAGTTACAATTCCTTCGGGAATTTGTACTTGTACTTGCTTTTGGGCAGGGTTCGGGAATACATTAATTTGTGAACTTATCAATTCATTAGTATCTGATAAAATAATGGCGGGCGAACTCAATAGTTCTTTTCGCATAGGGGATTTTTCTAAGACTATCCGCATTCTATCTACTTGGCACTTCGTAAAAATATTCATACAAGCATCAAAAGAATAATCTAAGAAGTTTTGCACCATAGGCACACCGCCGCAACTCACAGGCGAAGTAGGGCAACCACTGGTGTCATTGAGTTGGGTAGGAGTATCTGAACAATAATCTACGGCTTCATTACAACCACCAAAGGTATGTAACACACCTAAATAATGTCCTATTTCATGCGTTAAGGTACGACCTAAATTATAGCTATATGTAGGGGATAATTGTGGAACTTGTACTTTTTTGTAAGAACCCAAAGCCCGTTTCACCACTATTACGCCTTCGGTTTGGCGTGTGCCGTCTGTAGGAGATAAGCCTTGTAAACCAGAATACCAAGGGAATTGTGCATAACCTAAATACCTGCCTCCATTGATTAACAAGGTATCAATGACCCAAATATTCAAATATTTATACGGATTCCATACTGTTTGAGGCTTTACTACGGCATTCATTTCGTCTAACTCAAAAGAACCTTTGTTCCAACGATAACGCATTACGCCTTTTTCGGGCAGAGATTTGCCCAAAGAATCAAAATCTGCTAACTGAAATTTGATATTGGCAGAGGCAGCCACTCTTTTAAAATTGGCGGGAGTGTTGGTTGTATCTGCATTACGGCGGTTATAGTCCTCGTTTAATACGTCTATTTGCGACTGTAGCTGTGCCATACTCACATTTGCCCCTTCGCCCAATGCTTCGCCTTTGTGCAAGACATGAAACACCACAGGAATTGTATAGGTGCTTTCGGTATTTTCTTGGCGGGCAGCACGTTGCAAGTCTTTTTCTTGGCGTTGTTGTGCCAGCCATTGTTCAAATCTTTGGTGAGCCTTGCTGTCGTGGTTGGCACATCTTTGGTCTTGTGCCTGAAGCAGGCAAGGGAAAATCAAGGCGATAAGGCTACAAATAATAATTTTTTTCATGTTTTTGTATTAAAATCTAAAACAAAAAGGAAGTTAGCAAAAAATCCTATTTTTTTTGGCTGTTCAATAAAATCAATACGCTATTATGTTTAGGAACACGGATAACACAGATTTTACGGATTTATACAGAGTTGTATTTTTTTACTATGTTATAGTTTATCCAAAATAATTTGTGGATACACCCCCAACAATAAACTCAATAAAGCCAGCACCAACAATAAAACTATTTCTACTGTACGTATAGGTGTGAGTAATTGTATCATGTCTGCGGTTTTGGTAGAAAATTTACCCAAAAACATTCTTTGTAAAGTCCACAAAAAGTAACCAGCCCCTACCAATAGTCCTGTGGCAGCCACTGCAGGCACGCCAAAACCCCAATGTGAGGTTTCAATGGCACTCCACAACACCAACATTTCACCAATAAAACCCGAAAAAGTAGGCAAACCCAACGCAGCAAAAAACGCCACTGCCGTAAGAGCCGTATAAATAGGATATTTTTCGGCTAAACCTTTGTAATGGGCTATTTGGAGGTCGTGGGTGCGGTAATACAACACACCTGCCGAAAGGAACAGCATACTTGCTAAAATACCATGACTAACTAACTGAAAAACAGCACCTTTGTAGCCTGTAATGGTCATACTACCAATGCCTAAGAGTACAAAACCCATGTGCGAAACAGACGAGTAAGCTATCATTTTTTTGAGGTTGGTTTGCCCCAAAGCTACTAAGGCTGCGTACACGATTGAAAATGTACCTGCAATGCCCATATAATAGGCATATTCTTGTGCAATTTCGGGGAAAATAGGCACTGCAATTCGCAATAACCCATAACCTCCGATTTTTAATAAAATACCTGCCAACACCACCGAAATAGGCGTAGGGGCTTCTACATGGGCATCGGGTAGCCACGTATGCAACGGAGCAACGGGTAATTTGATAGCAAAGCCCAAGAGCAATAGCACAAAAGCCCAGTGCCTTGCAGACATTCCCCACCAAACGGCAGGTTGCGTAAGATTTAGAAAACTGTTGGGTAAAAAAGCAGTGGTATTTTTGAGTTGTACCAAATCGAAATGGTGCAAAATGAGTTCTCCGTCTTGTTGCCCTGCCGATACGCCAATCATTAGTAAGGCTGCCAAAATAAATAAAGAACCTAAAAAGGTGTAAATTACAAATTTAATAGCTGCATATTCTCGTCTTTCACCTCCCCACAAGCCTATCAAAAAGTACATAGGTATTAACATCAACTCGAAAAACAAGAAGAATAAAAAGAAATCTAAAGCCAAAAAACAGCCTATAATTGTAGTATTGAGCAAGAGGTACAAGGCAAAATAACTTTTGTGGTGTTTGGGGATAGTCCAAGAAGCTACTGCCCCTACCAATAAAATACCTGTGGCTAATGCCAACAAAACACTGTTTAGCCCGTCCACGCCAACATGGTAACTAATCACTAAACTATGTGTACTGTCAAAAGGCAAACGCAACCATTCCAATTTGGTAACAAAAGCCCAATCCGCAGGGTTTGAGTGCGTAAAACAGACAAATAAGCCCGCCAAAAACTGCAAGGCACAAGTAAACACCGTAAGCCAATATGCCCCTCTTTGTGCCAAAGGCAAGAACAGCAAGCAACAAGCAACGAAAACAGGACTAAATATAAGAGTAGAAAGTAACATGAATAGCAAAATGTATAGAGAAAACCGCAACCCCTCCCACACCTACCAATTCAGTTGCTTCTCCATTTAGAGAGTTTTTTATCTGTTGAGATTAAAACCTCCCCTCCCCAAGTGGGGAGGGGCTGGGGGTGGGGTTAATCACACAAAAGTAATGAATACCAAGCAGCTATTCAATGCACAAAGAACAGAAGCTACAAAAAGCCTCTAATAAATTACTTTTGTGCCTTTATTGGCTAATTTTTTTGCAAAACTTTCTAATTCATTGTGTACTTTTTCATTCGTGCTTACAGGATTGTCCCTTACGTTAAGATACTCTAAATGAGGTAGTTGTGTGATATTTCCTACAAGATTGAGTAGTTTATTGTACGCCAAATCAATACTTTTTACAGTATTCACTTTTGACAAGCCTACAGGAAAAACTTTGAGTTGGTTAAACTCTGCATGAAATACCTCCAATTTCGGCAAATTGCTAAAGTCTATAGGCAAGGTATGTAGTTGGTTATGGTGAATATAAATATTGGTTAATTCTTTTAAACTTTCTATTTCTTTGGGCAAAGTTTTTAGTTGATTGTGTGCCAAAGCCAATGATTTGAGGTGGCTCAAGGCTGCAATTTGTGGCGAAATCGTATCAATTTGGTTGTAGTATAAATCAAGTTCTACTAAGTTTTTGACACCTAAAACACTGGTAGGAATGTATCGTAAATTGTTCTTGTAGAAACTCAAACTATGCAGATGATTAAGCGTAGAAAAATCAACCACAATTTTTTCATTAGTCAAAAGGTTGTTAGAAAAATTAAGGTTTTCTATGTTCGCAAGTTGATTAATTGTAGTAGGAATGTTATCTATTTTATTAAAAATAAAATATAAACTTTTTAAATTTTTAAGTGCAGCAAAATCGTCATTTTCACTCAAGTTAATTTGATTATAGTTTAAAATGAGATGTTGCAGTCGTTTGTTAAATCCTTTGGTGGGAAGTGTTGTAAACGAATTGTTGCTCAATAATAAAGTATCTAAGTTACGGATTTTACGAATTTGGCGAGGCACATTTGTTAAATAATTTTCACTCATTGCCAAATACTTAACTCTTTTTAATCTCCTTACTTTAAAATCAATAGGCGAAATCATAAGTGTTTGTTTTGTTAAATCTGTTTTTGCTTGATTGGCATATTTCCAAGCCTCTATCCCTTGTAGTTGGCGAAGTTTAGCCGTATCAATTTTTGTTAGTAAAGTAGTATTTAATTGAAAATTCCAAATAATTTTATTCAACTTTTTTAGTCTATTTAACTTTCTTGGTAACTTTTTAATGATGTTGCCCGACAAGTTGAGTTCTTGTAGATTTTTGCAGTCATACACCCACACAGGAATTTCTGTAAGGGCGAAATACACTAAATCCAATTTTTTGATAGTATCTTTTCGTGTGGAAAATGCTAAATGAAAATCATTTTTTTCGGGCAATTTCTGTGCGTAAATTGTTGTAACAGATAACCATAACAGTATGGCAATCGTAAGGCTTTTTAATGAACTATTCATACTAATAGTAAGTGTAAAAAGAGTGAAGTTTTATTCAGTTTTAGAGTTCTCTGATAATATTTTACAACCCTTGTAAGGTCGCATAAAATATAAAGCACGAAAGGGGCAAAAGCAACAGAAAGGGTTGTTTTTATTCACAAAAACAGATAAACTTACTTAGTTTACCACAATTTTAGTAGCCTTACAGAAACATTTGAATAAATTTGTAGTGTTAATTGTAAAAATACTGTAAATTACTTTACCTTTGCGTAAAAGGTGTACTCTATACATTGAGATTTAAGTACAATTTCGTGTTTCTGAGCAGAAAACATCTTACTTTTAGCCAAAAAATATGCTTTTATCAAAACATTTTTTGAAAAATACTAACAAAAATTACGGTGTTTTGATAGAAAAATTTATTTTTGGCTCAAAATTTCTTTTAATAACCTAAATTTACGTATTTAATACCTAATAACTTAAACCTATGAAACAAAGAGGGAACTATATGGGCTTGGCGGTTCTTGGAGCAGCTTTGTTCTTCGGTTCATTCGAGGCAAATGCGCAACGCAATGAAGCGGAGTGGAGTACACAGTTGCAAAAGATGGACGTACAACCTAAACGTCAAAGATTGCCAAACATCATTAACGATTTACTTGATGACGAATTTGCACCTGCAATTAGCCCTGATGGAAAGACTTTGATTTATCAGTCTAACCGTAAAGGCAAAAAATTTGAGGGCTACTACCGTTTGTGGGAATCTAAAAAAGATTCTAATGGCTGGTGGACAACCCCAACTCCTATTGAAAGCATCAACGCTAAGGCTGCGGCTGGCGACTTAATTGGAGGTCCTTTCTTCGGTTATGATGGTAATACTTTGTATTATTTCGCTAAAATCTCTGGCAGCCAAGCTGAAGATATTTATTTCTCGACTAAACAAGGCGATAAATGGTCTGAGCCTATGCCTGTGAAAGGTGCTGTAAACACTGGCGATTATGAAGGTTTCCCTTCAATTTCACCAGATGGACAACGCCTTTACTTCATGCGTAAATCTGCATCTGCTGACAATTCGGCTGCTGCTTCTACAAGCACACAACAAGGTGCAGAAGGTACAAAAACTAAAAAAGAACCTAAAGGCAAACCATCTTGTTACAAGTTAATGGTAGCTAAATTGCAAGAAGATGGTTCTTGGGGTGGTGTTGAAGAATTACCTGCTCCAATCAATGCTGATTGCGACAAATATCCACACATTGGTCCTGACGGTCAAACATTGTACTTCTCATCTACGAGAGGCGGTGGTTCTCCTGAAAGAACTTATGATTGGAACATCTACGTTTCAGAAATGAAAGAAGGTGGTGGTTGGAATGAACCAAAACCAATGGACTCTGCTCCTTATGTGAAAAATACTGGCTATTCTATCTTAGAAGATGGTCCTGTTAGCATTGCTCCACAAGGTGATGACCCTCACGTTTTAGGTTTCTTCTCTGCTTACTATGGTTCTTCTCACGAATTGTTCACTATTCCAATTCCAGAAGGTTTACGTCCAAGAAAGACTTGTTTCTACAAAGGTAATGTAGTAGATTCTTTGACTTTGAAGCCTTTAAAAGCTAAAGTAACTGTAGAAAATTTGACTCGTCCAATGACTTATAAATTACAGTCTGACGAGGCTCAAAATGGTCGTTTCGGTTCTGTATTTACAGAAACTAACAAATACAAAATCACTGTAGAACACCCAGATTACAAGACTTATGTATATGTAGCTGACTTGACTAACTTCAATATGTGGACTTCTTGTGAAAAGATGATTCGTTTAGCGAAGAAAGGTGTAATGGCTACTATCACTGTGGTAGATGCAGGTACAAAAGAGCCTATCGAATCTAACTTAGTAATGAATGCTGATGACGCAAACAAAGGCTTTGTAAAAGACTTCGAAAAAACAGGTATGGGTAAATTCAAAATGTTGTTAGGTGCTGGTACTACTTATACTGGTGATGCTACTGCTGACAAATATGAGCCTAAGAAAGAAGTTATCGACTTGACAAGCAAAGTAGATGGTGATACAGTAAACCGTTTTGTATTAATGTTAGGTGTTTTAGATGTAGCATTTGACAACATCAACTTCGAAACTGCAAGACCAAGAACAATGAATCCTAAAGAATTGAATGCTGCCTTAGTTCCTCGTTCTATTGAAATTTTGAACCAAGTAGTTAAATTCTTAAAAGATTATCCTGCTGCTAAAATCTCTATCGAAGCACATACAGATGACGTAGGTAAAGACGAGTACAACATGGGGCTTTCTGAACGCCGTGCTGCTGCTGCGAAACAATATTTGATTAAACAAGGTATTGCTGAAGCAAGAATTACATCTAAAGGTTTTGGTGAAACAGCTCCAACTGTACCAAACATGATAGATGGCAAGCCTGACAAGAATAACCGTGCTTTGAACCGCCGTGTTCAATTCAAGGCAATGAGATAATTAGTTTAGTTAATTCACTCTCAAATTACACCGCAAAGCAATTTGCGGTGTTTTTTTATGTCTTTATGCAACTATTTATTTTTAAAGTAAAAAAGTGTTGATAGCACTTTATACTTTCCAAGTCTAAAAGACTTGGAAAGTATTTTTTAGTTTTGTGTCTCAAGACCTTTTATATAATTACTAAAATATGCTATTTTAGCTATTTAAAACCACTTGCTACTTTAAAATGACTATTCATCAACTACTGAAACACTATTGGGGCTATTCGCAATTTCGTCCTTTACAAGAAGATATTATTTCCGCCGTATTAGCGGGGCATGATACCTTAGCTTTATTGCCTACGGGTGGCGGAAAATCTATTTGTTTCCAAGTACCAGCCTTAGCTTTGGAGGGACTGTGTATAGTCGTTTCGCCTTTGATAGCCTTGATGAAAGACCAAGTTGAACAACTCAAGAAAAGAAGCATACGAGCAGATGCTATTTTTTCGGGTATGACACAAAGAGAAATAGACAGGGTATTGGATAATGCTGTTTTTGGTGGCTTAAAATTTTTGTATGTTTCGCCAGAAAGATTACAAACAGAATTGTTTAAGGAAAGAGCCAAACGCATGAAAGTAGGCTTGTTGGCTATAGACGAGGCACATTGTATTTCGCAGTGGGGTTATGATTTTCGACCACCCTACTTAGAAATAGCAGCCTTTCGAGAATTATTGCCCAATGTACCTTGTATAGCTTTAACGGCTACGGCTACGCCAGAGGTTCGCCAAGATATTCAAGACAAATTACAGTTTAGCAATAGCAAGGTTTTTCAAAAGAGTTTTAGTCGTCCAAATTTATCGTATTCGGTATTGTATGAAGAAAATAAAGATGTAAAACTAATAGATATTTTGAGTAAAGTACAAGGAACTGCCGTTGTGTATGTGCAAAGTAGGCGGCGAGCTAAACAAGTGGCAGATTTGTTACTACAAAATCGTATTTCGGCAGATTTTTACCATGCGGGTTTGAGCCACCCAGAACGTAACCAAAAACAAGATGCGTGGATACAGAATAAAACAAGAGTAATTGTAGCTACTAATGCCTTTGGTATGGGAATAGACAAGCCCGATGTACGTTTGGTGGTGCATTTGGATTTACCCAATAGTTTAGAAGCCTATTACCAAGAGGCAGGACGGGCAGGACGTGATGAAAAAAAGGCGTATGCTATAGTTTTGTATAACCATGAAGATACCCAGAGATTATTGGACAATGTAGAAGCTGCTTATCCTTCGCCAGAAATTTTACGACATACCTACCAACTATTAGCCAATTATTACAATTTGGCAGTGGGTAGTGGACAAGGGGCTGCCTACGATTTTGATATTACACATTTTCAAAAAAACTTTCAATTAGAGGCTCTCACTACGTTTAATGCCCTGAAACAGTTGGAACAGGAAGGTTTTATCCAACTTTCAGACGGTTTTTATTCGCCTTCCAAGCTATTTTTTATTGTCAATCATGCAGATTTGTATGCTTTTCAGATTGCTAATGCCAAATTAGACCCTCTTATCAAAACTTTGTTGCGGGTGTATGGAGGCGAATTGTTCAATGGGTTTTACAAAATTGATGAAAATTTATTGGCTCGTCATCTCAATACTTCTACTGAAATTGTCAAAAAGCAATTAGAGTTTTTGCACCAAAGTAGTATTGTGAGCTACAGTCCACAAAAAGAAAAGCCCCAACTTACTTTTACGATGCCTCGTATGAAGGCAGATGAATTGCCAATAGATATACAAACATTAGAAAAATTTAAGGAAAGGGACAAGGAAAAAGTAAATAGTGTGATTGCATATATACGAAATACGCAAAGATGTCGTACCCAACAGTTATTGGCGTATTTTGGTGAAATAACAGATGACACTTGTGGGGTTTGTGATGTGTGCATACAAGAAAAGAAAGCCAAAAAAGCCCAACAAAACAGCTATTTGCCCCAAATCAAACTATTATTGCAAGCACAAGCACAAGATATACGAACTTTGATACAAAATCTAAATCCTACGGACAAGCAAAAGGCTATTCAAGAAATACAAATTTTGGTGAACAGTGGAGAGATTTTGCAACAAGCTAATGGGGAATTGGTTTGGGCAGTTTCATAAACAAAAAAGATGTAGTTTATGTAAAACTACATCTTTTTTGTTTATATCATGTACTTTAACCTACTAATAACGATAAGCCTCTGATTTGAAAGGACCTTTTACAGTAACACCAATATATTCAGCTTGTTCAGTGCTTAAAGAATCCAATTCTGCACCAACTTTAGCTAAGTGTAAAGCTGCCACTTGTTCGTCAAGATGTTTAGGCAATGTATAAACTTTGTTTTCGTATTTTGAGTAGTTTGCCCACAATTCTAATTGAGCTAATACTTGATTTGTGAAAGAAGCCGACATTACAAAAGAAGGGTGTCCTGTTGCACAACCTAAGTTTACTAAACGTCCTTCTGCCAATACGATTAAATCTTTGCCATCAATTGTGTACATATCCACTTGTGGTTTGATTTCAGATTTTGTATGACCGTAGTTAGTATTTAACCAAGCCATGTCAATTTCTGTATCGAAGTGACCAATGTTACAAACAATAGCCTTGTCTTTCAATGCTTTGAAGTGTCTATCTGTAACAATTTTCAAGTTACCTGTTGCTGTAACAACAATGTCAGCAATTTTGATAGCCTCGTCCATTTTGCGAACTTCAAAACCATCCATAACAGCTTGTAATGCACAAATTGGGTCAATTTCTGTTACAATAACTCTTGCACCAGCACTTTTCAATGATGCAGCAGAACCTTTGCCCACATCACCATAACCTGCTACAACAGCTACTTTACCTGCCATCATGATGTCTGTTGCTCTGCGGATAGCATCAACACAAGACTCACGACAACCATATTTGTTATCAAATTTAGATTTTGTTACAGAGTCGTTTACATTGATAGCTGGCAATGGTAATTTACCGTTGGCAACTCTTTCATATAAACGGTGAACACCTGTAGTAGTTTCTTCAGAAATACCTCTGATACCTTTTACTAATTCAGGGTATTTATCTAACACCAAGTTTGTCAAATCACCGCCGTCATCAAGAATCATGTTTAATGGTTCTTGTTTTTCACCAAAAAACAGAGTTTGCTCAATACACCAATCAAATTCTTCTGCTGTTTGACCTTTCCAAGCATACACAGAGATACCTGCTGCTGCAATAGCTGCTGCTGCATGGTCTTGTGTAGAGAAGATATTACAAGAAGACCAAGTAACTTCCGCCCCTAATTCTACTAATGTTTCAATCAATACGGCTGTTTGGATAGTCATGTGCAAACAACCCGCAATTCTTGCACCTTGTAATGGCTTCGTCTTACCATATTTCTCTCTTAATGCCATTAAACCGGGCATTTCTGCCTCTGCCAAACGGATTTCTTTGCGACCCCACTCGGCTAATTTGATGTCCTTTACTTTGTAAGGCACGTATGTTGCTACCATTGTGAAATAAAAGTTTTGCTTTGCTATATTTTAGCACCACAAAGGTATGATTTTTTTTCGGTTTTTGTGCATTTAGGAAAAGTTTTTGAAATAAAAAATAGGCTAAGGATTGAATTTCTTTATTTTTGTATAAAAACCCATTTATAACACTATGAGTCGCCCAAATGATACCAAAGGACAAATTTTTGAGAAAGAACACCGTATTTTGGCAGCTTCAAAGGTCTTTTTAGAAAAAGATTTTAAAGAGGTTTCTTCCGAAGAACTGCGTCAAGAGTACGAAGTTTTGTCCCAAACCTACGGCGAATTATTGGGTGAGGTTAAATTACTTACCTCTGTAAGTGATAGACTACAGAATCGTTTGAATAGAGCCAATGAAACTGTGGTCAAACGCAATGAAGAACTGAAAGAAGCCCAAGATTTATTGAACAAGACCAAGATAGCTAAAAAAGCTACGAATATTATTTTAGTAGCTGCGGTGATGTTTTACTTAGTTTCTGAATGGATGGTCGACCCTTTAGTTGCCAATTTAGGTTCGTTGTGGGGACACTCACTTAGTTTATTTCTCAAGTTTGGTTTGGCTATTTCATTACCCTTTGCAAAAAAAGTCTTAGAACATTTTTTGTTACAAACCGCCAACCAACCTGTGCAAGATTTGACATAGCAATTCACCTAATTGTCAATAGAATAATTACTATAAAGGTGTAACTATCTGATTTACAGTATATTTATTAAATAAAATCACAAATTTTTTTAAATTATTCACCATTTATTTTGCTGCGTCTTTCAAAGTTTTTCTGTAACTTTGAACATTACTTCTTGCTACTATCAAAACAATGGAAAACTTTGCGTTGCGTCTTATAGAGTGGTTTCGAATGAATAAAAGAGATTTGCCTTGGCGAAATACTCAAGACCCTTATTTTATTTGGTTATCTGAAATAATTTTGCAACAAACCAGAGTTAATCAAGGAATGCCCTATTACTTGAAATTTACGGCAACTTACCCCACTGTACAAGATTTAGCCAATGCAGAAGAAAAAGACGTTTTGCGGTTGTGGCAAGGTTTGGGCTATTACTCACGTGCCAGAAATATGCACCATGCAGCCAAAGTAATTGTTACAGAACATGAAGGCAAATTTCCTGATTCCTACAAAAAATTAAAGAAACTCAAAGGTATTGGTGACTATACCGCCGCCGCCGTAGCTTCTTTTGCTTTTGGCGAAAAAGTAGCTGTAGTAGATGGCAATGTGTTTCGGGTGCTGTCAAGAGTTTTTGGTGTAGAAGAAGACATTAGTAGTACAAAAGGCAAAAAGACTTTTACTGCTTTAGCTAATAGTTTATTGCCAGACACAGACGCAGCTACCTATAACCAAGCTATTATGGAGTTTGGGGCTTTGTATTGCAAACCGTCTTCGCCAGATTGCCCACAATGTATTTTCAAGGACTCCTGTGTGGCTTTTGCACAAAATAAACAAGATGTATTGCCTGTAAAAAATAAAAAAATAGTTGTCAAAAAACGGTACTTTTACTATTTAGTCATTGAACACGAAGGACAACTTTTGATGAAAGAAAGAGGTGAAGGAGATATTTGGCAAGGTTTATACGATTTTATTTTATTGGAAAAAGATGCTACCCAAAAGGCTGTAAAAGAAGAAGATACAACTGTGCAACCGAATATTACAAGCCAAATTTTTCAACAAGTCTTAGAACAAACTTTTGCAGGATTGTTTAGTGAAGTGGCACTGCCTTTGAGCAATGACAGAAATATTGTGTTGCAAAAAGAATCTTCTACTTATATTCACCAGCTCACACACCAAACTATCTACGTACAGTTTTGGCATTTACGAGCTAATAAAGAAATTGCAGAAAGTATAGCTTATGAAACAGGTTATAACTACTATTCTTTTGAGCAAGTACACCAAGTTCCCAAACCAATATTGATAGATAACTTTTTGAAAGAGTATTTTCCCAACCACTTTGCTAAGAAAGAAATATAAAGTTTTTACAATATTTTTTCGAAAACCTAAGAGAAAAGTATTTTTTTTGCTCTATATGTTTTATATTAGGGTAAAATTTTATTGTTTTACCTTTATTTTCTAATTTTTAGACAAGCATAGCTAAATACTCATAATAAAGATTAATAACAAGCACCTTATTAACTTAAAAAGAGTCTGTTGTAACATAAATATTCATTTAAAATGTCAAAAGATAATCTACAAATCATGCTCGTAGATGATGACCCTACAAGTAACATCATCACTCGTAAACTTATCTTGAAGTATAATCCTAACTTTATCGTGCAAGATTATAAAAGTGCAACAGAAGCCCTCAAAGAACTTCAAGACGGCAAATTTAAGCCCAGCCTTATTTTTTTAGATATAAATATGCCTGATATGAATGGTTGGCAATTTTTAGAAAAGTTTAGTGCTTTTAAGCAAAATATAGTCATTTACTTATTGACTTCTTCTGTTGATGTCTTGGATATAGAAAGAGCCAAAGTAACATCTCATTTACAAGGCTTTATTTCTAAACCTCTTACTCAGCAAAAAATCCAACAAGTTTTGGAAGATTCTTTCTAAATTGTTTTTTGGCTAGAATATTACGTACTAAAACTAAATTACTTTCAACCCCACAAAGGCATTTAGCCCTTGTGGGGTTGAATATTTACAGCTTATACCTAAATGCTTGTGCTTCTCTATTGAAGTAAATTTTATTTTCTACAAAAGAGTCGTCTTGGTATAGGTATTTTCCCAGTAGTTTTTGTAGCCAATGGTGGCATTTTGCAGTCATTTTTTCGTACAAAGCTTTATAGTGTAACTTTTTTTGTTCTTGTGGAGTAAGAGGATATTTTCCTAAAATAGTCAATGTTTCTGCTACATAGTCTGCATAATGATTTTGCGAGGTTTGTTGGGCATTGCTCATTCGAAAAGCCCCCAATGGTGCATACACAAAATGTAAAGGTGCATACTGAAAAAAACGTATCCACAACTCAAAATCTCCTGCATAACGGTAATCTTGGCTAATGTAGCCACCTGCTTTTTCCCACAAAGACCTCCGCCAAAAAGTAGATTCTTGTTGAATGTATGTGCCTGTGGTGAGGTATTTTTTGAGGTAAAAAAAAGACTTATTTACTTGTGTATAAAGCAATTTTACTGTTCTGTTGTTTTTGTCTATGATACTGGGGTAGCCTTGCACCCACTCTATTTGCTCAGATTGACTGAAAACTTCTGCTAATAACCATAAAGCATTGGGCTGCAGCATATCATCTGCATTGAGCCAACCCATAATTTCGCCTGTACTTCTTTCAAAACCTTTTTGCAATGCATGATACATACCTTTATCCGTTTGGCTTTCCCAATAGCTAAGTTGTGAGTCGTACTCTTTGATAATTTCTACAGAATTGTCTGTGCTGCCTCCGTCTATAATTATGTACTCTAAATTAGGGTAGTTTTGGCTTACAATAGATTGGATAGTATGCCGTAAATAGTCGGCTTGGTTGTAGCTGGGTGTAATGAGAGTGATTTTGGGGTACTGATGAAGGGACATAGTTTTATTCAATACGATTGACTGTTACAAGTTACAATTTTTTTATTATTTTGGCTTGTTGAAATCAACCAACCCTTCATTTTAGCACTAACATTATGCCACACAATAAATTAGCCTTGTTGCGTTACAAAACTATAGACCAATGCCTTCGCAATAGGTTTCGGAAATGGACTTTAGAAGATTTGATAGCCACAGTTAGCGAGGCTCTGTATGAATACGAAGGTATTGATTCGGGGGTAAGCCTCCGCACCATACAGTTGGACATTCAAAATATGCGAAGTGATAAGTTGGGCTATAATGCTCCGATTGTAGTCATTGACAAAAAATATTATACCTATTCAGACAAAAACTACAGCATTTTGCACCGAAAATTGAGTAATCAAGACATTGACAGACTCAATGATATTGTGCAGCTTTTAGGGCAATTTAAGGGCTTTAATTATTTTGAGGATTTGGAGGGTATGATTGGTAAATTAGAAGCAAAAATTCATCAACAAAAATCTCAAAATACAACGCACATAGATTTTGAAAAAAACGAACAACTGAAAGGGCTACATTGGATTGGCGGTTTACTGAAAAGCATCAAAGAAGAACAGCACTTGAAAGTTACCTACCAATCTTTCAAAGCTCATCAGGCTTCTGTGTTGTCTGTGAACCCGTATTTGTTAAAAGAATACCGCAATCGGTGGTTTTTGTTGTGCCAAAAAGAAAAGGCAAGAGATGTATTGATTTTAGCCTTAGACCGTATTCAGGCAGTAGAAATAGATGAAAGTACAACTTTTTCGCCTGCTACTTTTGATATTGCTACATTTTTTAATGATGCAATTGGCGTTACTAAAACATTAGGGCAAGAAGCATACGAAGTTGTGTTGAAAATTAATCCTAAAAATGCTCCCTATGTACTGACCAAACCTTTACACCCTTCGCAAAAAGTAGTAGAAGCTACCGAAGATTATTTGACTGTGGCTATTCAAGTTGTTCTCAATTATGAATTAGAAAGGGAAATTTTAGGTTTTGGGGAGTCTATAGAGGTACTTAGCCCTCGTATGTTGCAACGTAATATCAAAAAACGGTTGGAAAAAGCTGCTGCGTTGTACCACACAGCCACATAGATTTTGTACCTTTGGGCAGTTTTTTTGAACCTGCCTATCTGTGAGCTTCCTACGTACCATTATTTTTCTAAAAGATATTTTACTTTTAGCCCTAACAGCCTTTGGAGGACCACAGGCACATATAGGTTTGTTCATTAAATTGTTGGTAGAAAAAAGGCGGTATCTTACAGAGGCAGAATTGTTGGAACTGAATGCTTTGTGCCAAATGTTACCCGGTCCTTCATCTACACAAACCCTCATTGCGATTGGTTACAAAAGAGGTGGTTTTTGGTTAGCTTTTGCTACTTTATTGGTCTGGATTTTTCCTGCCGTTACCATTATGATTGTTTTGGCGTTAGGAACAGAATATATGCCCTCTAACTTTGCCAAATTTATTCCTGCTATGGCAGTGGGTTTTGTGGCTTCGGCAGCCCTGCAAATTATTCCCAAAGTAGTACAGACCAAAATGGCTTGGGTGCTAATGAGCATTACGGCTGTGGTGGCGTGTGCTATTCGTTCTCCTTGGGAGTTGCCTTTTATTGTACTGCTAAGTGGTTTGATAGCCTCTTTTAAGTTTTACAAACAAGAAAAAATAGAAGAATCGCAGCCTTTTACGATTAAGTGGCGTTATTTGGTCATTTTTGGAGCTATTTTTATTGGTACGGCTATTTTAGGCGGTATTACCAGAGAATTACCTATTCGTTTGTTCGAAAATTTTTATCGCAATGGTACGTTGATTTTTGGAGGTGGGCAAGTCCTTGTGCCTGTGCTTTATACAGAGTTTGTAGCTTTTAAACATTACTTGACAGCCCAAGAATTTGCCTACGGTTATGCTGCCGTACAAGCCTTGCCTGGTCCCGTTTTTTCTTTTGCTGCCTATTTGGGCGGAATGTCTATGCGTAATTTTGGTACGATGGGCATTGTGGCGGGCGGAGTCATTGCTGCTATTGCTATCAATTTGCCAGGTATGTTGTTAATATTTTTTACCCTCAATTTTTGGCAATCTTTGAAACAATACAGACCTATTCGAGCATCTTTGGAGGGCATCAATGCGGCAGGTGCTGGTTTGGTGGTAGCTGCTGCTTACTTGTTGTTCGTACCTCTCAAAGTAGATTTTATGCACCTACAAACCGTAGATGCTATCAATTTTGCGGTTATGCTAAGCACTTTTATTTTGTTGCATTTTACTAAAATTCCACATCCTTTGGTGGTGGTGTTATGGATTTTGTTGGGGTTGCTTTTCTAATTTCTACTTATTAATACTATACGTCCCCTTAATCGGATAATGGTCTGAATAGCCTACTTCTTGGTGTGTATAAAAATCTTGTGCTTGTAGTTGGGGGCTATGAAACAAATTATCTATTCTAATCAACAACCAAGTGCTATTGTACGAATAACCAAAGCCCCGACCTGCTTGTTCAAATGTATTTTTGAGGGTACTTTTGAGGCGAAAGTAAGTGTAACTATACGGCACATCATTCAAATCTCCACAAACAATGACTGGGTAGGGCGAATGATTAATATGTTCTACCAAATGGTCTATCTGTTGGCTACGTGCTATGAAACCATTGCGTAGGCGTGCAGCCAAATCTGAAATATTGCGGTTAAAATTATGTCTATTCGTATTGGCAATGCGTTGCGTGCTGATTTTCATAGATTGTAAATGTACGTTGTAAATCCGTACAGTATCTCGGTGTATGACCACATCTACAAAAATGGCATCATTGGGCGAATTATCATACATTTCGACTTCTCCTTGCTGCACAATAGGGTATTTAGAAAAAATAGCTAAACCAAATTGCCCACCTTTGCCGTCTATGAAAGACGGTTTGAAAAAATATTGATACGTTTCTCTTTTGGTCAAGGTGTGTAAGGTATTAAAAACATCACTTTTGGGGTGGTGGTAAAATTCCTGAAAACATTTGATAGCAGCCCTGTCATATTTTGCCCAATCTATGATTTGTCGGGAGGGTTTATTGGACGTAAACTGAAAGGCATTAAACACTCGTACATTGTAACTCAAAACTGTAAAAGCCTTTTTGGGAAGGGTTGCTGGTGGAAAACTCCAAGTGAAAGTAGCTTTTAAGAACGGAAAGCCTATCAATAAGACTCCAAAAGACACCAAACTTTTTAAATATCGTCTATAGAACAGCCAATAAATGCTTAGTATGGCATTTACCAACAACAAAACAGGTATCAACAATGCAAAAAAGCCCAACACAAACCACCACGCAGGCGGTAAGAGAACGGATACATAGCAAAGTAGCGTAAAGATGGCTAATAGTAAATTGGTGCGGTATCTTTTATACATTGGTGGGGACACAAGCTACTTGCAAAGATACGGTTTTGAGAATAAGCTGCAAAAGTTTCTATCTCCTAAAAGTTTGTAAATTATATTGTGTTGTTGCCAAAGTAAATTTTAGGATATGATACGAAAAACTAAAAATCAGATACAACCTTTTTAGCCTTATTATTCCCTTTATAATAGCAACAATTTTTCTCTTGTGTTGCTTGTGTTCTTGTGGTTAAAAAATAATTCTTTATGAAAAATCTATCTTACTTTCTGTGGTTGTGTGTGATTAGCTTCTTTGGCTACATAGTTTATTTTTTTCTAATTACTACAAACTTGCAACAAAAAGATTTGCAGGAGGTACAAAAACAAAATGAAACACTTAAAAACCACATAGTAGTTTTACAACAAGAAATAACAAGACAGACAATATATGCAGAAAGTCAGTTAGAAAGGTTTGGTAATACCCCAAGAAATATGTATTGTTTTGAACAAGCTATGAGATTACAAAGTATAGGAAATACTTATTTTAAGAACTTACAGGCAGGGCATGATGCAAAAGATATTGCCGAAAACTATAAGGCTTATACTATTTTGGCAAGTAGTTTAGATACAAGTTTTCAAGACTTTAAAGGCAGCACTGTCTTTTACGAACCACAATCTATACAGCATCATATCTTTAAAGAAAATTATTTATTTTCAACAAGCAATAAGTTGGTAAACTTAATGTTGCAAGGAGGCGAGAGATTGTTTTATAGGATGGGTGGTTGTGGTGGTTTTGAGCAAATATATGCTCGTCCTATTTTAGCTTACCGTCTAGTAAAAGAAGGTGGTGAATATAACTGTTATTTAGTGATAACAACTTCACGTTCTCAAATCATACCTACAATGAAAATTGCCAACAGAAAAGTGAAAACCAATGGCAATGAAGGCGAAATCTCCATTCCCTACCAACCCATAAACTTTGATGCGAATGGTTTGAGCAAACAAAAAATAGAGGCACAAATCACTTTTAAGAAATCTTACAAGGCAATGAATGATACAATCATTTATCTTTCAACTTCTTATACAGTAAAACGAAAAAAATAAACCTACTTTTCTCGTATCAAATAGAATACCGTATCAATAAAAAATAAAACTTCTTGTGAGGTTAAGACATTTTCGTCATGCAAATCTTCTAAAATAATTCCCAAAGTTGGGTGCGTATAGTCATTATTGCGTTGTAGCATAAAACCGTTATTCTCTAAAAACAACCGTACAGCCGAAAGGTCGGTAGGCTCGGTAGCCACCACGTAAGGGGCTGTTGCACAAGCACCAAAAAATTCTCTTGACTTTTGCAAAAACCTACTAAGTTGTACGTGGTAGCAGGAAAAAATAGATTGTGCAAACACAAACTATGGAAATAATCTAACCAAGAAAGATAAAAAATACCTGTGTTTACTTTCAAAACACTTGTACCTTCAGCAGCAAGATATACTTTTTGCTCTGCCCCTTCAGTAAGATATAACATTTCATCAGGCAAATTCACCCACAATTTTTGTGTAGCAGCCCACTCACTTAGCTGCCCTTCTTCTTCGTTTTTGTTGAACTCTGTTGTTGCAAAGTTTTGATTTGAGCTTTGGCTTCGACTAAGGATACCGCAGGCTGTTTCGATAAGATTTCTTGGGCTTTTGCCGACATTTCCGTTAGAGATACGTTGTATTTCATCTTCCAAAAAGTTTTTCATTTACATTCACGAAATTGCACTACCCAAAGTTAATATTTTTACCTTTTCATACAACCTTTTTCCCATTTCTATTCCCTTTATAACAAACTAAAACCAAAAATTCTCCCTTGTAGGGGTTAGGGGGCTTGCTTATGAAAAATCTATCTTATTTTCTGTGGTTATGTGTGGTGGTTTTGGCGGGCTGTGTAGGTTTTGATATACTTTTTCATAATTATTTGAAAGAGAATGATTTATTGAGTATAAAACAAAATCAGAGATGTTTTGAGGTAATTAAAAATAGTCATTCACAAATACATAAAGGACTACTAAAATATTCTAAGGAACAAGCATTTTCTATAAAAGACACCATTATTATAGCTCAAAGTCAGTACATTGTAAATTACATACAGAAAAATATTGAAGATACGACACATTTGTTTCAAAACGCACCAAAAACTGTGGCTTGGGTGGCACTACAAGATACTTCGCTGCGTGATTTAAATCAACCATTAATTGATAGTAGTTTGAATCATCCCTTACAATCTATTTTTGAGAAAAATTATTTACTTCATATTCAAACTATTTTACGTAGAGTTAGCTATAAAGTAGCAGAAAGATTTACTCATAAAGTAGGTGGAGTGTATTATGACCATAACCTTCCTCGTATTTATGTGCTTTCAGAAAATAAGCATCTGATGAGAAATGAGGAATATGAGGCTCAATTTTTTATTGCCAAAAACAAAAGTTACAGTAATCCTAAGGTTATTTGGTTATCAGAAGGTAGAATGACAAAATACAAAGGGGAGAAATACGTTATCATTCCATCTGTTAAAGTTAAAAAATTTCCACCAAATAACAGACTGAAGAAAACTCTACAAGGGTGTTTAGTTTTAAAACAGGCATGGAATAGAGATACAATATTATGTTTCTCAACTACTTACACAGTAAAACGAAAAAAATAAAATCACTATACAACCTTTTTCCCACTTTTACACCCTTTATTAAGAGTAACAACTTTTTTCGGTGTCCTTGTGCTTAAAAAGTTCTCTATGAAAAATCTATCTTACTTTCTGTGGTTGTGTGTGGTGGGTTTGGCGGGCTATGTGTCTTACTTTTTCTTGACTACGACAAATTTTAGAGAGCAAGATTTGGCGGTGGTGGGGCAGCAGAATAAAACACTGATGACTATTACTTATTTACAACAACAACATTCTTCCAATGAAATAAATAAAACAGCCAAAATCTTTGAGAGATATGGTACTTCTGCCGAAAATTTAAAGATTTTGTATCCACTACACACCATATATAAACTCACCAAAGAATACCATATCAAAGGTGAAATGTTTTATCAACAAAAAGACTTACGGGCTATTCGCAATAATTATGAGATTTATCGCAAGGCAATTAGCTCTTTAGATACTGGGCTGAATAACAAAAAATTCGGAAAGTTTGCCTTTATACCTATCGAGTTACGTGATAGTATTTTTAGAACTAACTACTTTTTAAGTGTAAAGAAAGATATGTTTCATACAGAAAATATAACCATAGAATATATTTTGAGTAGAATAGGTGTACCTGTAATTATACGATTTGAGCAAATAAAAGCTATGGCGTGTCCTTACAAGAACATCATAAAGGAAAATGCTGTATATGAAAGTCATATTGTGTTAATGAGCAATAATTTAGCTAAGTATTCGCCTAAAATAGCTGTTTCAAAAGGTAAATTTGATGTTAGTGGGCATCAAGTAGATGTTGTTATTCCTTATGTGCAGTTGCAGTTTGATGAGTTGGGTATAAATCAACAAATTTTTGATGCTACTATTCAGCAGAAAATTTCGTTCTTACAAGATACAACTATTTATCTTTCAACAACTTACACCGTCAAACGAAAAAAATAATTGTAGCATAGGCTTCAGCCTGTGCTACAGTTTTTAACTATAAACAACAAATCTCATGAAAACTCAAATCTATTTACCCCTTACGCTGTTAGTCCTCTTGGCGGGTGTGTGGGGAGGCTACAGGTGGTTGCACCCCGTAGCTGTTACAGATGACGAACTCAAAACCCTCATTTACAGCCACGAAGACCTTACCTATGGCGTAAATTTGCTACGCCAACAGTCAGAAAAACAAATGAGAGCAACAATAGAAACTGCCGAAAAACAAGGCAATTCACCCAAAGATATAGCAGTGCTAAAACGTATGGAAGATTTACGGAAAGCCACAGATGAACTATTCAAGGTAATGGCTAAACCTACAGAACTATTACAAACACACCTCAAAACTAATGACTATGAAAATGAAAAAGATGCTGCGGTACGGTTAGACAAATACTTAGCAGCGATGAAAAAGGTAAGTGCAGCCCCCGCCCAACAAGAAGCCCAAAAAGTATATGCCCAAATCAAAACTTATCAGGAGTTGGTGCAGAAAGAAACAGGTTTGATAGACAGCCTTACCCTGACAAATGCCAACCGCCAACCTTTAACGGCTGCGGAGTTCGAAGATTTGTATTTCAATACGCATAGTATCTTGTTAATGAACAATTTGAGGCGAATGGAGGTGAATATAGCAGAGTTGGAATACAAAGCTATGCAGCACTTGGCAAAACAAGTGGGTGAACTTACCATTAAATTTGACCAAATCAAGGCTTTTATCACTGCCGAATCAGACGAGATTGAGGAGGGCGAAACCTTTAAAGCCCGAATGTTTTTGGTGGCTACAGCCTCTAATATCAAGCCCCGAATGGCTGTATCACAAGGCGAGGTTACTGTGGGCGAAGATGGTATCGGCAAAGTCCGTTTCAAAGTACCCGACCTACCCGATAATGCCTTCGACAAAAACGGTTTGGCAAAAGGTGAATGGCAAGGTAGTATCACACTCAAAAAAGCAGATGGCAATGACACAACTTTTAAGTTCAGAGAAACGTATTTTATTAGAAGACAAGATAAATAAAACGTTTTAGCTATCAAATAAGCCTTAAAGTAGGCTTAAAAGTAGATTAAAATTAGTGTCGTTTTCATACCTTGTCATACAAAGGTAATTTTCTATATAAACTTACAATAAAAATATTTTTATTGTAAGTTATTTTTTTGATAATGAATAACTTACAAAAATGAAGGTGTTTTTTTTATTTTTTTTCATTGAATAGATACAATAAGTTTAGTCAAATTTTATACATTTACCTCCACTAATACATGTACATCAGTTTATCTCCAATAGAGTGGCGAACTTATTGATATACCATGCGTTAGATGTATCATATATACAGTAAGACCATGAAAAAACTACTATTGAGTATTTTTCTACTTGTATCCTCCCTATCTACTTACGCCCAAAATACGCAGGATTGTGATTTATCAGTTTTGTATAAAAAAGCAATGGCACAGATAGACACAGGATACATTTATACAAAAAGTTTTAAACTTCGCCCTACCGATAAGGCGGTGGTGGATAATACAATCGTAATGACCGCAGGCAAGAGTTACCATCTTTACGTAGAATCCGCAGATACAGACCCGCATCACGGCATTATGGTACAGTTACGTGATGAAACTGATAAAAAGGTAATAGCTTCAAATTTTGATGCCAATAATAAAATCATGAAACATATCATTCACTTTACTTGCACCAAAACAGGCATTTATCACTTGATTTTAGATTACAGCAAAGCAAAAATACATTGTGGAGTGGCTATTATGAGTTTTAGAAAAGAAAACACCGAAACTGCTCGCAAAACAAACTGAATGAATGTTAAAAAATAATGACCTCACCCCAACCCCTCTCCATTTGGAGAGGTTTTTTTATAAAAACTCTTAAAGAGAATTATTCTTAAACTCTAATTTGTAATATCGTGCCTTAAAATATGGTTGTGGTTAAAATGTATGATTTGTAACTTATTGATAATGAGTTGTTTAAAGGAACACAGATGACACCCGCAATGGAATTGGAATAACGCAGCTATTCACTGTTTGGCTTTAGGCTTGAATATTCGTCCAAACTTTGTATTTTTTTCGTAAAGCATTGATAATTAAGTATTTAATTAGCATACATTTTTTACTACAACCTAAAATATTATACTACACTTGTCTGACACCTACAAAATGGCAATAAAAAAAACCCTCTCCAAATGGAGAGGGGGTTGGGGGTGAGGTTTTCTATTTAATAATCGTAACAGCCATACCGTCATTCAAGTTGATTTGCCCATTGACAATTACTTGTTCTCCTTTTTCCAAGCCTTTCAGCACCTCTATATATGTGCCAGACTCCGAACCCAACACAATGTCTTTTAGCTGTGCTTTGTCTTGATTGATTACATATACTTGCGGTTGTTTTGCACTACCTACCAACGCCTCTCTTGGAATAGCCACCATATTTCTACTTGGCAAATTACCAAAACTTACTTTACAAAACATACCAGCTTTTAGTGGGTGTGAACTATCGTTGTTTTGCAACATGATTTCCACAGGGTAATTGTGCGACTCGTCGCCTTTTACACCTATCACATCTACCACACCATCAAAAGAGTAGCCTGTATATACGTCTGTCGTGATAGTTACTTTGTCGCCACGCTTAATTTTAAAAACTTCTTTTTCTGCCAAAGAAACTTTTACTTTCAAATTGTTGATGTCTATTAATGAAGCTACTGGCGTACCCGTCTGCAACATTGCACCTACTTCTATGTTCTTAGAGTTAATCACACCACTAAAAGGAGCTGTTACTCTGGTGTCTGCTAATTGGCGTTTTGCTGTAATTAATTGAGCTTCCGCAGCTTTCAAGGCAAAACGTGCAGCCTCTACTTGTGCCTCTGTGATAGATTTATCTTTTAGTAAAGCCTCATAACGGTTCAAATCGGCTTGTGCTTTGTCGTAGTTTACTTGGGCAGCCATTACGCCTGCACTTCTCAATTCACTGTCCACACGCACCAAAGTTTGACCTTGCGAAACGGCATCACCGTTTTTAAAAGCCACTTCCAATACTTTGCCTTGTGTTTCAGACACTACGTTTACTTCTTTGTTGGCTACTATAGTACCCAAAATAGAGAGGTTATCACTAAAAGTTTTTTCCTCTACGGCTTGTACCGTTACCGCCACAGCCTTTACAGGAGGAAGTTGCTTGCTGGCTTCTATCTTTTCTTTGTTGCCCTTCAGCACAAAGCCCATAGCCACTAATAAGCCCACTATGACGACACCAGTAAGAATTTGTTTTATCATTGTTTTAGATTTTAAGTTAGTAATGAAATGCTTAATGAAAGACTATTGCTAAGAACTACTCAAAATTTTGTAGTTGTGAAATAATCGTAAAAGATAGTTCAAAAGTTATTTAGGAAACTAAAAAAGTTTTTTGAGTTTCCTAACGCAAAGGAAATATAAAAGTTACGTTTTTACAAATGATTTTTTGAAAATAGTTACATATCTTTCAACGTGTTTCCTAAGCTAACATGACATTCGCCTAAAGACAAATATTGTATATTTTAAATAACAAAATCATTCTCTTAAAGGCGAATAGACTGTTAGGTTAGCTATAATCATTTAAACACATAGTTTCATTTCACTCAATTTACTACAACTATGAAAATTGCTTTTTTCAGTGCAAAGCCCTACGAGAAGGACTTTTTCAATCATGCTTTGCCAGATTTTCAGCATGAAATTAACTACTTAGAGGTCAAATTGGACACGCACACCGCCAATTTTGCTGCGGGGGCAGAGGCTGTTTGTGTCTTTGTCAATGACATTGTAAATGCTGCTGTGCTAACGCAGTTGGCTGCACAAGGGGTAAAATTAATTGCCTTGCGTTGTGCGGGGTACAACAACGTAGATTTGAAAGCTGCTGCCCAACATGGCATTGCGGTTGTGCGAGTCCCTGCTTATTCGCCGTATTCGGTGGCAGAACATACCATTGCACTTATTCTCACCTTAAACCGTAAAACTCACCGAGCTTACAACCGAGTAAGAGAAAATAATTTTTCTTTGGACGGACTGTTAGGCTTTGATTTGCATGGAAAAACCGTTGGTTTGATTGGATTGGGCAAAATTGGCTTGGCTACTGCCCAAATTCTCAAAGGTTTTGGTTGTAAAGTGCTGGGCTATGACGTACAAACGACTGCCGAAGCTGTGGCGGTAGGTGTAGAGTTTACAACTTTTGATGCCTTGTTGCAACAATCGGATATTGTTTCTTTGCATTGCCCTCTAAATCCACACACCAAATACTTGATTAATGAACAGGCTATAGGCAAAATGAAAAACGGTGTGATGCTTATTAACACAAGTAGAGGCGGTTTGATAGACACCAAAGCCGTTATTCAGGGCTTAAAAAGCAAAAAAATTGCGTATTTGGGGCTTGATGTATATGAAGAAGAAGGCGACTTGTTTTTTGAAGACCTTTCTACAGAAGTCATTGCAGATGATACTTTCACAAGGTTATTGACTTTTCCGAATGTATTGATTACAGGACATCAGGCTTTTTTCACTCAAAACGCAATGCAAAGTATTGCTCAAACGACCTTACAAAATATTCGTAGTTTTGAACAAGGTGAACTACGCAACCAAGTGTAAGTGAATGGACTATTTGTAAAATAAATTTATTGTAATTTTTTCAAATAAAAAAGTATATTTACCCTCCTTTCTGTAGCATAGGCTTTAGCCTGTGTATGCACAATATATGCACAGGCTAAAGCCTATGCTACAGTTTTATGACCGAAAACCCATGAAAACAAATCCGCAAATCCAGTTCCAAGCACTGAACAGCACTTTTCGCAGACTGAAAACCAACAGAGAGGCTGTAGATAGGTTCAAAACGCAGTTTTTGTTGTTGTTAGACAGTGTAAATGACAAAGAAACGGAGGAGTTTCATAAAAACTTGGTCATTGAGTTTTTGAAGGAAACCTACTATAATTTGAAAGACAAACCGAAGCATTTTATCAATACCAAAGGGCGAAATGATTTGGTGATACACAATGGCGAAACGGCGAAAACGTCTGTAGGCGTAATTATAGAAGCTAAAAAGCCTGCGAATACTGCCGAAATGCCAACTTTGGACAACTTGAATGTCAAGGCTTTTCACGAGTTAATTTTATATTATTTAAGAGAAAGAATTACACATAAAAACTTAGAAATCAGGCATTTAATCATTACAAATGTTTATGATTGGTTTGTGTTTGATGTGCAGGAGATAGAGAGAGTATTTGCCCAAAACAAAAATTTTGTGAAACAATTTCAGGATTTTGAGGAAGGCAGATTGGCGGATAGTCGTACAGATTTTTTTTACAAACAAATAGCCGAGCCTTTTGTGGCAAATTTGCAAGAGGAATTGACGTTTACGTATTGTAACCTCAAACAGTTTGAGAGTTTTGCTAGGGTAAATAGTGTGGACAACGACAAAAAACTATTGGATTTATACAAGTTATTCACACCCGAACACTTGCTAAAATTGCCTTTTGTGAATGACAGCAATACGTTGGACAGGGGTTTTTACAATGAATTGCTGCATATCATGGGCTTGACCGAAGTAAAAGACGGAGGCAAAAAACTGATACAACGCAAACAGGAAAAAGACAGAGATGCGGGCAGTATTTTGGAAGAAACCATTGCACACCTACAAGGTTTGGGCAAAATGGGCAGGCTACCCAACCCCGCAACCTACGGCACTACGTACCAAGAACAACTTTTTGCGGTGGCGTTGGAACTGTCTATTACGTGGATAAACCGAATTTTATTTCTCAAACTCTTAGAAGCACAGCTTTTGAGCTACCACAGAGGCGACAAGGCATACAACTTTTTGACTGCCGATAATTTTAGTTGTGCCAGCAATCTTGATGTTTTGTTTTTTCAGGTTTTGGCACGCAAACCTCACGAAAGGTCTGCGGAACTGCAAAGCCGTTTTGCAAATGTGCCGTACCTGAACTCGTCTTTGTTTGAAGTGTCTGAATTAGAGCATCTTACGTTAGTCATTGGCAATTTGAGTACGGACATAGAACTGCCGATTTTGCCCCAAACGGTGCTAAAAGACTACAAAGGCAACCGCAAAACAGGCAAACTGAAAACCTTAGATTATTTGTTTGCTTTTTTAGATGCCTACGATTTTGGGACGGAAGGCAACGGAGAAATTCAGGAGGACAACAAGCCACTGATTACGGCTTCGGTCTTGGGTTTGGTATTTGAGAAAATCAATGGTTACAAAGATGGTTCTTTCTTTACTCCCGGTTTTATTACAATGTATATGTGTAGAGAAACGGTGCGGAAGGCGGTAATTCAGAAATTTAACGAGGTAAAACAGTGGAATTGTAAGAGTATAGAGGAACTGTACGAAAATATTAAAGACCGCAAAGAGGCAAGCAACATAGTGAATAGTATCAAGATTTGCGACCCTGCGGTGGGTTCGGGGCATTTTTTGGTGTCGGTTTTGAATGAATTGATTGCGATAAAAAATGAGTTGGGTATCTTACTTGATAAAAATGGAAAATCATTGATAAGGTACAATATTACGGTAGTTAATGATGAGTTACGAATAGCTGATGAAAATGATGAATTATTTGTTTATTCACCTCTAAGCCCAGAAAGCAGACGAATACAAGAAACTTTGTTTAGAGAAAAGCAGACGATTATAGAAAACTGTTTGTTTGGGGTGGACATCAACCCTAATTCGGTGAAAATCTGTCGGTTGCGGTTGTGGATTGAGCTACTCAAAAATGCGTATTACACCGAAGAAAGTGGCTATAAACATTTGGAAACTTTGCCCAATATTGATATTAATATTAAGGTTGGGAATAGTTTGGTTAGTCGTTTTGCCTTAGATGCAGATTTAAAACAGGCACTTAAAAAAAGCAAGTGGACTGTGGAAACTTACCGCAATGCTATTACAACGTATTTTCGGACTACAAACCGAGAACAAAAAAGGGAAATAGAAAAACTAATTGCAGACATTAAAGCAGATTTTAGGGCAGAAATTAGCAAAAACGACAGCCGTTTGGTGCGAAAACGCAAGTTGGAGGGCGAAATGTATATGCTCACGAACCAAGTTGTGGCTTTTGAAACGGAAAAAGAGAAAAAAGAAAAGGCTAAGAAAATAAACAAATTGACGCAAGAATTGGCAAGTGTGGAGGCAGAAATAGCCGAAATGCAGTCTAATCGTATTTTTGAAAATGCTTTTGAGTGGCGTTTTGAGTTTCCCGAAGTGCTAAATGAAGATGGGGACTTTATGGGTTTTGATGTGGTGGTGGGGAATCCGCCGTATGGGGTTGCAGTAACAGGTGATAAAAGAAATTATATTGTTAGTCAATTATCAAAAGTTCCTGATTTTGAGATTTACTATTGGTTTATAGAAATTAGCTATAAATTGGTAAAAGAAGGCGGAATAGCCAATTTTATTATTCCAAATACATTGTTGTTCAACATTTTTGCACAAGAATACAGACTTAATTTATTTGATAAATGGGGCATTCACGAAATATTAGATTGTAGTGGGTTTGATATTTTTACAGAAGCCACAGTCAGAAATATTATTATTGGTTTAACCAAAAATAATATTGTAAATACATTGTCCTTTAAACCAACTAAAAAGATAGATAATTTCGAAGAGTTGGTTTCACAAATGCCTATTAGTGTAAATAAGCAAGTTGTTGAAGTAAACAATAATAATTGGGGGCTAATATTTAAACTATCTCAAAAAGAACTTGATGTTATTCTTAAAGTTAAGAGTAATAAAACCTCTTTGATTAATTTATTTCCTGAAACCTCACAAGGATTAATTGCTTATGATAAGTACAAAGGACAAAGTGAGGATATTATCAAAAATAGAGTATATCATCATTTTTCTAATCCTAATAATACTTTTAAAAAATGGTTGTATGGTGAAGATGTAAGAAGGTATAAAGTAGATTGGAATGGAAAAGAGTACATAGATTATTGTGATGGTGTAGCAAATCCTCGTGAACCAAAATATTTTGTTGGAAAACGAATATTAATACGTGAAATTACAAACCCCCGAATATTTGCAGCTTTGACAGAAGAAGAATTGTATAACGACCCTGCAATATTGATAATAAAAGAAAGTTCGTTAGGTTTTGACTTAGAGGTGTTATTGGCTATTTTAAATTCAAAATTAGCTACTTTTTATCATTTTAATTCTTCGCCCAAAGCTACAAAAGGAGTTTTCCCAAAAATTTTAGTATATGATATTAACAATTTTCCATTACCTCTTTCTATTAATAAAAGTACAAGTACAAGATTAAAGAATTTGGTAACGCAAATTATTAAAGCCAAACAATTAGAAACTGAACCTTTAGAAACCGAAATAGACAATTTGGTGTACCAGTTGTATGATTTGACGGCGGAAGAAATAAAAATAGTGGAGCAAGGGTAAACCTGTAGAACGGACTTTAGTCTGTTTAACGCACTATACTTAAACGGACTAAAGTCTGTTCTACAGGTGAAAACAATATTTAAGAATAGTTAAAAATCTTTTTTATTTTTCAATTATTTTCTTCTTTTGGGTTTAATTCTTAATCCAAATGAAAAAAATCCTTTTAATCCTGCCAATCTTTGCTCTTATTATAGGGCAATCTTGTTCATCATCATCAAACGAAGTAACGCCTATAAGCACCAAATGTTTGGTAGTCAAAGAAACCAGAGCCAGTGGCAACTACACAGAGTTTACATATAGAGGGGACTTGGTAGTGAAACAGGAAAGAAAACAAGCTAATGGTACTGTTACCACAAGTATAGATTACCAATACAATGGCAATAACCTGATAGGGCAACAAAGTTATGACTATCAAACAGGTAGTAAAATTTTATTTTTTGACTATAAAGCCCGTTATCAAGGGAATAATAGGGTGTTTTATGAGAGTAAAAACTATAATAGAAGTAGGCAATTAACATACGAAAGCACCAACAGCACAGAGTTTGATAATAATGGCAATATAGTAAAAGAGATAAGCAAACAAATTAACTATTTGCCAACGCCACGAACATTTGAATCAATGTATATTTATCAATACAGTGGCAAATTACCAACCAGAACAGAATTTTATAATAAAAATACAACCACTAATACGTTTGTTTTAACTAGTTATTCACTCATGGAGTATGACAGTAGAGGCAATCGTATCAAACAAACAAATTATAGTAGTAATAATACAATTACTAGTACAACTGAATTTACCTATAATGCCAATAATTCAGTCATTCTGCGTATAAATAAACCAAGTAATGGAGGCTTAATATCTACCGAAATTAATGAGTATGATGCCAACAACAATGCTACTTTCTACTTATCAACTTTAGATGGTAAGAAAACATACGAAGTCAAAACTTCGTATGAATATGATGCTAAGGGTAATATTGTAAAGAAAACGGAAGAAACTAATAATTATTTTAATCCTAATGGTAGTGGAGGATTTCAACCAACACCTTTCGTAACGACCAGAGAAACTTATACAAACGAATACCAATGTCCTAAATAAGCAGTGAGCTTTTAGCCCTCTAAGAATGTAAAATTCTTAGAGGGTTTTTATTAATATTACAACTGCCCTATGGCATACACCCACGCAATCAGTACAAATTGTAACAAGATACGCCCCCACAACAAGGCTTTTTTGTGCTTGACTTGGCTAAAAGCAGCAGGTTCGTAGTACAAATGCCCGATATGCACCGCAAAAAAGCTAAGCAACAAGGCTATCAAGCCGTAAGCAGCCCATAGTCGGGTGCTTTGCCACAACAGCCCCGCACCCAAGACTATTTCTGCCAAACCCGACAAGTAGTTAAGGGTGGCTTTGGCAGGTAAAAACTGTGGCATGATGTGTAAATAAATTTTGGGTTTTACAAAGTGAAATACCCCCGCAGCTATATACACTACAGCATTGAAATAGAGAGAAAAAACGAGGAATTGTGTCATAGTTATTTTGATGTTAGAAGTGATAGTTTTCAAGATATAATCTTTTCAAAAGATTACATCGGACTTGTTTAGTTGAAACATAATAGCATAAGTTTATCACACTGATTAGACTGATTTTTACGGATAAAAAATTTAAAAATCAGTGTTTTATCCGTAAAATCTGTGTCATTTGTGTTCCCAAATGACACTATACAAAAGCAACTAAACAAATCCATCTTGAAAACTATCATATTATGGAGAGTTATTAAGTAACTGGCGAATCGTAGGGGCAATATAACGACTTTCTGGATAAGGCAAGGTATGTGTTTCGGCTAAAAGCCACGCCTCAAAATCTATATAATATTGCTTTTTTGATTTATCATAACATAAAATTTTGTACTGGGTCAGTAGTTGTGGCGGAATGTATGGCGAAAGCACTTGGATATGGCTTGCATACCAACGCAAATCAGGAGATTGACAAGAATACAACCGCCAAGCCAAGCAATTATCTACATAGCCCCACAGATTGGCAAAAGGCAAACAAACAGCTACTAAAAAGCAAGCCCATAAAGTTTTTTTGGCGGTTAAATTATTCAAATTTTTTGAACTATCTATTTGATAAAGAGCCACTAAGACTAATAACATAGCAAAATTCCAAGGCAATACAATTTTGTTCCAACGAGCCAAAACAAGTAGCAAAATAATAGTAATATGTACCAACATAGCAGCCACGTACATCAGTTTTTTACCTTTGGGGTTTTGTATGCCCAAAAAAGCTACGCCTATTACAATTTCTATGTAGGGAATAAGAGGTAATAAAAATGATATAAAATCAAGATGTAGAAAAGTAGTTTTTTGCAATAAAACTGTCGTACTTGGCACAAAAGACGGGTTAATTTTGTGGATACCTGCCCAAAAATAACAAGCCCCAAAGACAATTCGCATGGCGGTTACAAAGTCATTTTGCGAAGTGAATACGGTAATTAGCAACAAAAACAACTCAAAATAAAAGTAAGGCTGTAAACGGTTAATGTCTGTAAGCACCAAAACTAAAAAGCACATAACAAAAGTACCCACACAAAACAAACGGTATTTTGGACTAATCACTAAGCTAATACTTGCCAAAAACTGTATGATTAGAACAAAAGTGTGCAAATAAATAGGCAAAGTAGGCACAAAATCAAAGGCTGGCACACAAGGAAAAGTCCGCAAAAATGGCAACCACAGTGGCAAGGCTAAACCAACAGTAAGCCACCAAGCAGTCATGATGACCACCAAAAAATATTTTTGCGACATAAACAAAGTAGTTTTGTTTAAAGATGACCACTTTTTGATTATTTTCAATGTTTTATTAATGCAGGCACATTACCAACAGTTGAATTTAATTACTATCACAGGCTAAAGCCTATGCTACATACTTTTTTTGCGTTTTTGTTAAAAGTCAAATTACTCAAATTTTTTTTGTTTTGCCAATGCTTCTTGTTGTTGGGTTGGGTTGTGTACGGACAAAACTATACTTTGTATTTTAATTATGCGAATGCAGTCAAAGATAGCGTAATAGTGCAAAAAATATTACCAAGTACCGCCACTTACCCCGACAGCAGCACTGTAAAAATAGTGCTTAAAAAGCTAATTCAGCAGTTACATGAAAAATCATATTGGGCAGCCTCCATAGATAGTTTACGGTTTTTACCCAAAAAAGCCCTTGTTGTTTTGCATTTGGGGCAACACTACCCTACCATTCGTTTGTCTGTGGTGGCATCTTCGCAAAGTTGGGTGGCAGCAGCAGGTTATCCGCCTTCTTTTTTTCGCCAACGCAACCTGTCGCACAAAGATTTTTTGCAACTGAAAGAAAGATTGTTAAAAGAGTTTGAAAATAATGGTTATCCCTTTGCCCAAGTCTATTTGGATTCTGTGCAGTGGAAAGACCAAGTGCCTCACGCCAAATTGATAACGCAACAAGGCACTTACATTGTTTTTGATTCTTTGATTATCAACGGCAGTGCAAAAATTAACCGTAATTTCCTAAGTCATTACCTCAAAATCTTGCCCCAACAGCCTTTTAGCCAACAAAAAATAAAAGATGCCGAAAAAATATTGAACACCTTACCTTATTGCAAACTCAAACAGCCAATAGACGTAATTTTTGTGCGGGACAGAGCTTTTCCTCGTTTGCATTTGGAGGCGGTGAAGGCAAGCCAATTTGATGGCATTGTAGGTTTATTACCTAATAGCTTGAAAAACAATGAATTAGTATTGGCAGGGCAGGTGCAACTGAAACTACAAAATTTGTTTAAATCGGGTAAAACTTTTGGGGTAGATTGGCAAAGACCACAGCCCAATACGCAACTTTTGCAAGTGCAGTACCAACACCCTAATTTATTGCGAACTCGTATAGACGTAGAAGGCAAATTAGATTTGCAGTTGAGAGATACCGCCTTTTCCAATTTGACTTTGGGTTTGCGGTTGGCGTATCCTCTCAATGCCCGCAGCACTTTTTCCGTTTTTACAGACTACAACAGCAGCACCGTTTTGGACACTTTGCAGTACATAGGCAAAACTTCGCAACGCAATTTGGCAGATACACAACTACAACTCTACGGCATAGCCTACCAATACCAAACTCTCAATGATTTTTTCAAACCCCAAAAAGGTTGGTGGTTGCGTACAGAAATAGGCATTGGCAACAAAAAAATACAACCCAAATGGCAGGCAGAGGATAGTATTTACCAACAAATAGCCTTGCAGTCGCCACAAGTTCGCCTCAAAGCAGACTGGCAGCAGTTTTTTCCTACAGGTAAACAAAGCACCTTGTTGTTGCGGTTACAGTTGGGCGTGATGTGGAATAACAGTTTGTTTATCAATGAGTTATTTCAAATAGGTGGATTAAAAAGCCTAAGAGGTTTTAATGAAAATTCCTTTTTTTCAGACCAATACGCCATTACTACTGTGGAATATAGGCTTTACACTACGCAAAACATTACGTTGTTTGCTTTTACAGACGGGGCTTGGCTGGCTTACCGCACCACCCAACAAAGCCTACAAAGTACAGTCTTAGGCGTGGGAGGCGGTATGAGTTTACAGACACAAGTAGGTATTTTTCATTTTGTCTATGCTTTGGGACAATCTGCCACGCAAAATATGAGCATCGCCCAGTCTAAAGTGCATTTTGGTTTAACAACAAGATTTTAGTAGTTCTTTGCACAGCCTAAAGGCTATGCTACACAACAACTTTTCTGTTTGGTTCTCGTAATTTGACGTATGGCTTCGTCTTTTTCTGTGTCTATTCCACCTGCCAAACCCTTACTGTTATATGTAGGCGTGGTGTTGGTTTTGGGTGTTTACAGTTATTTTTTGCCTCACATTATTTGGGACATCAATACGTTTGGTGGTTTGTTTTTGCTGCCTTATCTTATCATTTTTTACCCAAAAGCACAAAAAACTAAGATTAGTTGGCGGTTTGGAGTGCTAAGTGCCTTGTTTTTATGCCTTGCGTTTGCTTTACCTCGCCAAAACAGCCCTTTATTTTTTTCTCTTTGTTTTGCTTTATTTTTTTTGGTAGAAAATCTTTTGGGAAAAATAACCCTTTTTTCTTTGTGGACTATCGGCTTGGTTTCGCCTTTGTTGAGGTATGTAGGCACTTCTTTGAGTTTCCCGATTCGGTTAGAAATCACCACTTTAGCAGGAAAATTTTTGAGTATTATTTTCAATGATGTAAATGTTGTAGGCAATATTATTACACTCAACGGACAAGAATTTTCTGTCGACCCCGCTTGTGTGGGGCTAAAAATGATAGGCACTTCCTTAATGGTAGCTTTGTTGTTCATGGCATATTTTCAACGGCTTACCCAAAAAATCATTCCTTTTTGGTGGTCTTGTGTGCTTATTTTGTGCGTCATGTTGCTAAATATCATCAATAATCTGCTACGCATCATGATTTTGGTTGTCTTTCGTGTCATGCCCGAAACACCACTACACGATATTTTAGGGCTGTTAAGTTTGATAATGTATGTTATTCTTCCGTTTTATTTTATTGTTAAATATAGTATGTCTTTACGTCTTCATGTTCCTTTTTTCAACAAACAAATAAATTTATCACCGTATTCACTACAATATGACATACATTTAGAGAAACACAATGCGATAAAATCTATTTTCTCTGCCCAACTGTTTACTTGGTGGCTTTTTGTACTATTAAGTATAGGAATTTGCGTGCAAGGCTACCGTTTATCACAAAAAATAGATAGTGCAGACAGCGTAAATGTAGATTTAAAGGGCTATCACAAAGAAGTATTAGCTAATGGCACACTCAAATTTACAACGCCAGAGGTACTTGTGTATGTCAAACCTTTGGCGGGTTTTCATAGTGCCGAACATAGCCCATTGTTTTGTTGGCAAGGTAGTGGCTACAGTTTTCAACATAACAAAAAAGTGATAGTCAATCAGCAAGAAATTTATATAGGTAAATTGACTAAAGAACAAGAGGTACTCTATACGGCTTGGTGGTTTAGCAACGGAAAATACCACACCTTGAACCCTTTTGCGTGGCGTTGGCAGAGTTTACAAGGGCAAAAAGACTTTTATTTGATGAATGTAAGCACCGCAGACGAGGCTACACTCTTAATAGAAGTTAAAAAATTAATACCTTAAAACTATGGTAATTCGTATAGTTTTTGTTTACCTTTGCTAAAGACTGTGTTTTTGGTAATAAAATTGTCTTGGATAGTTATAAAACGATTTTGGCATGAATAAAAAACATTTTTGGGTGCTGTTTTTGACAAGTTGTTTTGTCATCAGCACAGAGGTAGCCGCACAACACTACCAAAGTTGGGTGTGGTTCAAGAGGAAGCAATATTGGAGTGTGGGTATGAGCTTAAACGCAATGAACTATTTTGGGGACGTTACACCACAACAAAACTTTACGAGTATGGATATACGCTATACCCGTCCAAGTTTCAGTATTTTTGCTCAACGCCGTTTAAAACCTAATTTTACAGCAAGGGTCATGTTTACATATGGGCGTGTAGCTGGTGATGATAACACCGCAGACCCCAAAGACTATGATAACCAATTCCGTTTTGCTCGTAATTTGCATTTCCGCAATGATATTTTTGAGCTAAACGCATCAGGGATTTTAGATTTTGTAGGTAATAGAGGCGTATTTTATCAAAGACCAAGCAAAGTTATTCCTTATTTGACTTTTGGTGTTGGTGTGTTTTATCACAACCCACAAGCTATTGCCCCTAAAACAGACCAAGCAGGTAATTCTACTGGTGCAGGTGGCGAATGGGTAGATTTACAGCCATTAGGTACAGAAGGGCAAGGACGTAGTGATTATTTTGGTTCTCCTTATTCTCGTTTCCAAGTATGTTTCCCTGTGGGTTTGGGTATCCGTTACAAAATTAACTCAAGAATGGATATTGGTTTAGAAATAGCCTACCGTTTTATGGCTACAGACTACTTAGATGACGTAAGCAGAGATTATGTAGATTTAGGTATTTTTGGTGATAACCACTTAGCAAGAGCTATGAGTGACAGGTCTGGTGAAGGTGGCAGAGCAAGATTATCTGGTGCTATTAGCGAAGGTTTCTTGGCTCGTCCAGATGAATACTACGTAAATACACAACTAAGAAATGCGTATTTAGAAAAAGTGGGTTTACCAGATGCTAATAATGGCGTAATTTATCCTACTTATGGTAGTTTTGGTAGCCCCGGTGGTCAGGCTCTTACTATCATCAATAACAGAGGTAATGCTTCGGATAGAGATGTATATATTACAACAGCCTTTCAAGTTTCGTATATTATACCCGGACAAGTTCGTTGTCCAGAGCCTTTCAAAAAGAGATTTAGAAGACATAGATTGTAGAAAAACATTTCCCAAAAGTTTACATAGACTTTTGGGAATTTTTTTAACGATTTTTTCTTACCTTTGCAGCCACAAAAATTTCATCATTCACGCCTATAGAGCCACATTTTACCTCTCCTTTTGTATAAATGGTATGATTTTTACCTTAGAATTGGGTAAATAAATTCCTAGTATAAGCTATTTTATTCATTCTTTATATCATTATTGATTAACAAGTAAATTTAATCTTTACAACTCAATTAGATTATGATATTTCTTATTGGGTAATAGACTTGTTATTGTTTTTACGTCTTAAAAAATAATTACACTTTGATATGATGTTTTGGCAGTTTTTAATAAGAAGTTGGGTAACAGGAATGTTACTAAGTTGGGCGGTGGTAAGTGCGTGTTTTGCACAAAAATCGGAGTTGGGTATAGGGGTAGGTATTAGTAACTATACTGGAGATGTAGCCACAGGGTTAGATTATAGGAATACAAAGGCTGGTTTCAATATTTTTTATCGGTATAATGCGAATAGGGCTTGGAGTTACCGTTTTGATTTGACGCATGCCAATTTACAAGGCAAAGATGAGTACATTAATGACCCTTTTTACCAAATTCGTAATTTCAAATTTGCAGGAGATTTTACAGAGGTTAGTGCAAGAATAGAGTACAACTTCTTTAATTTTCGTGTAAAAGGGAAACGTAGGTTTGAAAAATGGTGTCCTTATTTATTTGGTGGCGTAGCTGGTGTGATGTATAGAGGCGAAAGTTCTTTGCAAAGAAACTATAATTATACTAACTTTTCTATTCCGTTTGGTGTAGGAGTAAAACACTACATCAATCCAAAATTTAATATTGGTTTTGATTTTGGGGCAAGAAAAATGTTTGCAGACAATTTAGATGGAATAGAATGGCAAAAAGACCTTCCTAAATTCCAACAAGTAAACAGAGAAAGTACCGATATGTATTATTATTTGGGCTTTTATGTAAGCTATTTGTTTATTAAAATTAGGTGTCCTGAGGAAAATAGGTAAATTATATTTTTAAAAAAACTCCATAAAGGTTGTCTTAGACCTTCATGGAGTTTTTTAATAAACATTACTTTGATGGTTGGAACACTTATTTAAGTGTCCACAAAATATTATTTCTGATATAAGCAATAAGTCCTTTGTTCTTTGCGAAATAATATTTGGTAATACCTCTTGGGCTACAATTATCATTCATATCACACTCTACTGTTATACAATTAGTGTAATACTTTGAATTTAAAATTAATGACTTTTCAAATTTTTTATACGGCGTTGCTAAACTAATAAGAGCTTTGGCATTGTCGTCATAGCTTACAAATGTCTTTTTTCTTGAAACAGACAAGATGTATTTATAACCAACTTCTGCTTTGATTGTATCATTACTTGTCATATCAATAAAATTACAACGAATAAACTGACCACTACTCTGAGGACATTCAAATCCATTCCGTATTTTGTCATCTCCTTTAAAATAATTCCGAAGTCTTATGGTATCTAACTGTTTCACATTATTTTCAAAAATAATGTCTGTGTTGTTACTATAGGGCAACCAAAGTTTTACAGAATCTGTTAAAACTTGATACGGTAATACAGCCCCATCACAATAACTACCACTCTCTCGCATACAAGAGTTAAAAATTGCTATTGCAAAAAAAGCAATAAGCACTATTAAACTTGTTTTGTTCATTAGTTAGTTTATTTGTTCAACAATTTCTGTATTTCTATTTCTTTGAGTTTTTGGGTTGTAATATCTGTGGACATTGTAGAAATTTTAATCAATTTCCCTTTTGCATCTAAGGTTGGAATATAGTGTGCGTGTAACCAAAAACGTGAACCGTCTTTACGAACTCTACAAATTTCTGTAGTCATCGCCTTGCCTTTCAAAACGTCTGCCCAAAGACTATCTATTTTAATTATATCTTCTTGTGGTACATAAAAAGCAAGGTCTTTACCCACAATTTCTTCGGGTTGGTACATCGAAATTTCACAGAATTTTTCGTTTACATACATCACTTTACGGTCTGGCGAGAGTTCTACTATTGCCAACACTTCGTCTATAGCTTTCAAGGTGTTTTGTAACTCTGTATTTTTTTCAGATAACTCTTTTCTGAATTGCTCCACATCATTCAATGTAGATTTGATAAGGTCTTCTTGTGCTTTCATTTCCTCCAACTGTTCTTCTAATAAGCCTCGCTGTTCTTGCATTTTACTGTTGGCGGTAACTTCGGTTGTAATATCCGTTAAAAATCCTTGCAAACCAATCAAATTTCCCTCTTGGTCATACAAACCATTGCCTTTTTCTTTAATCCATTTAATTTGTTTATTAGCATCTATCATGCGGTATTCTATATCATAGGACTGCTTGTCTTGCAAGGCTTTTGCCACTTGTTTGTCGGCTTCTTGATAGGTCGTTTTAAGGTCGTCTGGGTGAATAAGGGACATAAAAGCTACTTCGCCACTCTGAATTTGTTGGGGGGCGTAACCTGTTAATTGCCTTGCTCCTTCAGATACAAATTCCATAGACCACTTACCTTGTTGATTGGCTTGGGCGAAAATCATACCTGGTACATTTCTCAATAACCTGTCGAATTTGGTATTAGCCTCGGTCATAGCTGCCTGTGCCTTGCCTAAATCTTCCATGTTTTGGCGTAAAAAGTCCTCTTGCGTTTTAAGTTGTTCTGCTAATAATTGGGCTTCTTTCAATAATTCATTGTTGCGTTGGTTGGCTTGTACGGTTAGTAAAGAAGTAGCTACCCTTTCTCCTATTTTCTCCAAAAACTCAATGTCTATAGGTTGAAATTTATTCAGTGTACTTAATTCCAATACACCAATTACTTCATCTTGCACACACAAAGGTATTAAAACGACTTCAAAAGGTGTAGAAGTCCCTAAACCAGAAGATACTCGTAAGTAGTTGGTAGGTAGACTATTCAGGTGAATAGTATGTTTTCTTAAAACGGCTTCGCCCACTAAATCATCGCCAATTTCAAAATATTGACCAATTTTATTAATGTCTTCATACGCATAAGCTGCTCTTAACAATAGTTTTTGTCCTTTGCTTTTATCATCTATTTCAGTAGTAAATAACAAACCTTGTGAAGCTCTTATGTATTTACAAACATGAATAAGTGTTTCATTTGATAAGTCATTCAAATCACTATGTAACATTAAGACTTGACTAATCTTTGCAATGCCTTCGTTTATCCAATGGTTACGGCTTTCTTGTTCTCTATAATTTTTGAGGTTTGTACGCATACTCAATAGCGTAGCTCCCATGTAGTCGTTTCTGCGTAGTTGGTATTCACCATCAAAGTTACCCATAGCAATTTGATTGGCTAATTCTATATTCGCCTCTAAATTCAACTGTTCATTGATATAAATAGTATTGCGGATAGAGGTATTAAAACGTCTTTCTAATTGAAAGGCTATAATAAAGCAAATAACAAATTGAATACTCAAAAAAATGAATGAATAAGCTATAGTCCATAAGTCGTACTCTAACAATTCGGAAAAAAAGAGGGTGATTGTTGCATCATGTGTATTAAGCACATAAAAAATTGCCACAAAATAGAGAGTGATAAGAAAGAAACATGGTACTAACAGTCGCCAATTTTGATAAAATAGCATCAGTGTCATTGTTACTACAAACAACTGTTGGACATAAATAGCCCCGTGCATCTGAAATAAGTATTGTACCACAAACATAGACAAGACAATGCCTATTAAGTAACGCAAAACTGCCAAGCCTGTAAACAAAAACCGAAACGTACAGTAAATAGCCAATGAAATAACGCCCATGCCTATAGCAGTGTACCATGTTTGCGTATAGTATGCCAAAACCACACCCACAACAAACTGCACAAACACTACATAGTCCATTCCCCTGTCTATTTTCCCAAAAAGACCTTCTTTAATTTCGGCTATTTGTTCGGGGGCAGGCTCAAAATCATGCACAGCCACTATTTTTTTTGATGTATGTACCGTATTTTCCATAAACAACGCTAATTTCCGTTCAATTTAAAAGCAATAAATTACTCTTACAATAATTATACACAAAAGTTTAGCCGAAAAATTAGCTGTAAACACTATAATAGGCTTTATTGTATAGGGGAAAAGTAATTTTAAGTTGAGTAGAAAATAAAAAAAGCCCCCTTTCCATTTGGAAAGAGGGCTGATAACAATAAAACCTTAGTAGTTTTACCAAACCTACTAAGGTTTACAATATTAATTTTGACAAAACTCTGCAAAGGCTTCTACCAAATGGTTGGCTATCATTTCGGCGTTACGTCCTTCTATGTGGTGTCTTTCTATAAAATGCACCAATTCACCATCTTTGAACAAGGCAATAGAAGGCGAAGAAGGCGGATAAGGTGCCATGTGTTCACGTGCCGTATTTACAGCCTCTTTGTCCACACCTGCAAATACCGTAGTAAGGTGTGTAGGCTTGATATTAGCTTTTTGCAAGGCTAATTTTACACCGGGACGAGCAGCTCCCGCCGCACAACCACATACAGAATTTACTACCAATAAAGTAGTACCTTTGCGTTGCAATGCCTCCTCTACTTGTGTAGATGTAGTTAAATCTTCAAAACCCGCAGCCGTTAAATCTTGCTTCATGGGTGTTGTTAAATATTCTGGATACATAATGAAAACGAATTGATTAAATAATAGGATACTCTCAATTAAATATTTTTACGCAGAAACCTGTGCCTACATAAAACCCAGCTCCAATTTGGCTACTTCCGACATCATTTCTTGTGTGTAAGGAGGCTCAAAAGTAAGTTCTACTTTTACCTCGTTGATGCCATCTATCCCTTTTACTTTTTGCTCCACTTCACTTGGTATCTGTTCGGCAGACGGACAAGCAGGCGAAGTAAGTGTCATTTTGATATACACATTGTTGATTGGGTAGGTAGTGATTTCATAAATAAGACCTAATTCGTAAATGTCCACAGGGATTTCGGGGTCATATACGGTTTTCAGAGCTTCCACGACTTTATCCCGTAGATTTTCTTCCATTTTTATTTAGATTGATTACAAATAGAAACACAAATGTCGTCTAAAAAGTTTTGAAAAGAAATAAATCTTTTGTCTAATTTCATATAGGTTTCCTTTTGCTATGAATGGTATGAATAACAGCAAATCTTACGAATTACTATGAACTTTAACTTTTCCATTCAAGAAATAGCCTCTGTAAGCCTTACTTTGTTTGCAGTCATAGACATTTTAGGCTCAATACCTATTATTATTAACATCAAAGCCAAAGCAGGGCAAATAGAGTCCGAAAAAGCTACCTTAGCAGCAGGGCTAATTATGTTTGTCTTTTTGTTTTTGGGCGACAATATCCTCCGCCTTTTTGGTATAGACCTTAGCTCTTTTGCCATAGCAGGGGCTATCATTTTGTTTCTTTTGGGTATGGAAATGTTATTGGGGATTCACATTTTCAAGAGTTCCGCCACTTCCAACTCTATGTCCATTGTACCTTTGGCTTTTCCTATTATAGCAGGTGCAGGCACAATGACTACGCTAAGTTCTTTGCGAGCAGCTTACGAACTACCCAATATTATAATAGGAATTTTAGTCAATTTACTGTTTGTGTATGTCGTATTGAAAAATACGCAGTGGATAGAAGATAAATTAGGCGAAGGCGGTATAGAAGTCTTACGCAAAATCTTCGGAATGATTCTCGTTGCCATTGCCATCAAATTGTTCAAAGACAACTTCTTAGTAATTGTAAAGACTTTTCAGGAAAGTATGTAAACTCAATGCTTTTAATAATAAAAAGCTATTCAGGATAAGACTTTTTTATGACCTCACCCAAAAAGCATTTTAACTCACTTCTCTCTATTTGAAGATGGGAAGATTTTGTACCAATTTTGACCTTTTAAGGTCAAAAAAAAGCCCCTCTCCATTTGGAGAGGGGTTTGGGGTGAGGTAATTTCTTACTTCATCAAAGCCTTAAACGCAGCTTGTGCCCCGTCTATGTCTTTTGCTTGTTGAGAAGCTTTTAACAACGCATCAACATTCTTTGCTGCACTGTTGTTAGGGTCAGCAGCTAAGGCTTTTGTCCATGCTTCTTCTGCCTTTGCTTTATCTTTTACTTTACACACATAGTAAATAGCCAACCAAGATTGTGCCTCAAAAATATCTCTTGCAGACTTTGTTTTGTCTGTTTGTTTATCTACCAATTCCAAGAACTTCTCAAAATAAGGTCTTGCAGCAAACGTAGCCGTAGTAGTCAATGGGTTAGTAGATTCTGGGTCTAAACGTACTTTGGCTCTGGCTTTCCACAAATTAGCTACTGTAGAGTTTGGCACAACACTTAATAATTTGCCAAAAGTTGTATCAGCTAATATATTAGTTTCTGGCGTTTTAAGGAAATAATAAGCCAAGCCTTGACGCAAATACACATTAGAGTTTACATTCTTAATGTATTTGGGTATAATGTCTAATACTTCAGCAGCTTTTGCATACTTCTTAGCTTTATAGTAATTTTCGCCTAATGGGAATAATAGGGTTTCTGCTTTTACACTGTCTTTTGCTGCTGCTTTCTTGAATTGTTCAATAGCTCTCAATGTATCTGCTTCAGAACCACCTTTTGCCATAATAGCCTTACCATAGTATTCATAATCAGAAGCTATTACTTTTGTTGGCTTTTCTTCTCTAAAAAACTGTTCAATATTAGCAATACTGCCATCATAGTCTTTAGTTTCATACATAGAATAAGCTAATAGACGATGAATAGTTGCTTTATTCAAAACCTTATCCAATTCTTTTAATTGGTCTATAGCCTCTAAGTGGTCGCCACAAAGGTATAAGAAAGCAGCATACATATAACGAGAGTCTAAGTTGGCATCTGAATTAGCAATATATTTTCTATATGCTTCAATACCTTCTTTACATCTATTTGCCAAGAAATACAAATCACCTAATTGGCGGTAAGCAGGATAATAGTCTGGTTCAGCAGCAATACCTTTGTTATAAAGTTCTAAAGCACCATTGTAGTTTTTAGCACGAATCAATACCTTACCAGAGCTGATATAGCCTTTTGCTTTATTAGGAGCTAAACGAATAGCCTCATCATAAGACGAGTTAGCTAAACCACCTTCATTTTTCATCATATACACATCACCTTTGAGTATGTGCAAATCAACTCTTTTGGGTTCTCTTTTAAGTGCAATGTCCAACACCTCTAAGGCAGCAGCAGGGTCATTAAAGTCAAACATCGTATAGCCTTCTGCTACTCTATACAATACTTCTACGTCTTTAGATTTAGTCATTTGTAGAGCATTAGAAAAATAGCCTTTAGCGTCATCTTTCTTTTGCTGAAACATCTTTACAGCTCCCAGTCCCACATAATTTAACGCATACTTAGCGTCTATACTTACACCCTTCTCAAAATTCATACGAGCTGTATCAATGTACTCATCTACAGAGTCCACCTCAAAAACGTGCAAGTAATAATCTCCCAAATGGTAGTAGTTTTCTGCGGTAGGTGCTTGTTTCACCAAACCCTGAAATGCTTTTTTTGCGTTCAAATACTGTTCTGCATACAAGTATTTTTGTGCATCTTGTAATGTCTGTGCCGATAAAGCTAAAGCCCCAAAGACCAAAAAAACGGCAACAAATACGGAAAATAACCTTTTCATTTGCATTGCTGTAGGTTTAATTAAGGTTTGAAATCTAATCCAATTTCAAATCTGGTAGATGATTGATGTACTTAAGATAAATAAAATTCCTTGTCCAATAAAAAGTAACAAAATAAATCGTAAATTTTTGAATTTAAAACACCTACTTTGAAGTTATTTTTTATATTTTTGGAAATAAGCCGAACAAATGTAACAAAATTAAGTCACTGTGTGTAAAATATTTCTTGCTTCAAGTATTTAGTAATTTGAAAATCAATTTCTTACTACCACTTTTGCAAAAAATATTCTTAATCAACTACATTAACAATCAACTAACAGACTTTAACACTTATCCTCGTTGTTTAAGTAGAAAAACCGAATAAACTTGTAATCCGTAATCTAATTTGCAATTTATATACATGGAAAAGGAATTTTATAGAGAGCCTCTTGTGCTTAGAGAGTATGGTCGCAACGTACAAATGTTAATCAAGCACATTACCACGCTACCCACCAAAGAAGAAAGAACTCGTGCAGCATACGCCCTCATAGAACTAATGAAACAACTTAACCCTTCTGTGCGTGAGCATAACGATAATATGCAACGTATCTGGGATCATCTGCACCACATGTCCGACTTTAATTTAGACATAGATGCACCTTTTCCTATGCCTACTCCCGAAACTATTTTTCAAAAGCCTAAAAATTTAGGCTACCATGTTACTAGTGTTAAGTTTAAACATTATGGTAAAAATGTAGAATTATTAATAAAAAAAGCCTCTTTAATCACAGATGAAGAGGAAAGAGGACAAGTAGTTTGGCAAATAGTCAAATTAATGAAAGGCTTTTACAGTGCTTGGAACAATGACAATATCGAGGAAGACGTATTATTAGAAGACATCAAACAAATGTCTGAGGGAGTTCTTAATTATACAATGGAAGACCTTAAAGAATACGAATTGCCTCGAGACCAACGCAAGCACAAAAAACATTACAATAACCAACATCATAATAACAGACCTCACCACCAACACAACAGAAACACTGGACAACAAGGCGGTAATCAACAAAATAGTAATAATACAAATAATAATTTTAAACGTAACAACAACAATCCTAATAATAACCAAAATAGGAATAGTAATAACAGTGGGGAAAACAGAAATCCTAACTACAATCCAAACTATAAAGGCAAGAAAAAATAACATCGAGTATGTAAAATAACTTTTTAATGTAGAAAGGTTAGCAGAAACTACTCTTTATTTGCCGTAAAATCATTGATAAAATTTTTTGTCAATGATTTTTTTATGCTAAAAATCTCTACAACAAAACACTTTGTTAATTATTACGTTTTTATATTTTTGGCAAACAAAATTTACAAAACCTTTTACAAATATAATTTATGGTTTCAAAAACTTTTGGCAGTTCTGTTTTTGGTGTCAATGCCCACATTATTACTGTTGAAGTCAATGTAATAGCACAAGGCACAAAGTTTTTCATGGTAGGTTTACCAGACAGTGCCATCAAAGAAAGTGAACAACGCATAGAGTCTGCCTTAAAGTATTACGGCTACAAAATGCCCCGCCAAAAAGTAGTCGTCAATTTAGCCCCTGCCGACCTTCGTAAAGAAGGAGCAGCTTATGACCTACCCATAGCCCTAAGCATTTTACAAGCATCAGGGCAAATGGCAGCCGAAACTTTAGATAAATATGTAATTTTAGGTGAATTAGCCTTAGACGGCATTCTTCGCCCTATCAAAGGAGTATTACCCATAGCCATAGAAGCTCGCAAAAGAGGTTTCAAAGGTTTTGTTTTACCCAAAGATAACGCCTATGAAGCAGCCATAGTCAATCAATTAGACATCATTCCTGTTAGCACATTAGAAGAAGCCATAGATTTTTTTGAGGGAAACACAAAAATAGCACCTTTACAAATAGACACACGAGAAATTTTCTTTCATACCCAAAGTCATTATGAAGCAGATTTTTCTCACGTACAAGGACAAGAAAATATTAAACGTGCTTTAGAAATTGCAGCTGCAGGCGGACACAACGTTATCATGATAGGACCTCCGGGTGCAGGCAAAACCATGTTAGCCAAACGATTGCCTTCGATTTTGCCACCACTTACATTACACGAAGCCTTAGAAACCACCAAAATTCATTCTGTTGCAGGGAAATTAGGAGCTTCTTCGGCTTTAATAGCCCAAAGACCTTTTCGTTCTCCACATCACACCATTAGTGATATAGCCTTAGTAGGCGGTGGAGGCTACCCCCAACCGGGCGAAATTTCATTAGCTCATAATGGCGTATTATTTTTAGACGAATTACCAGAGTTTAAACGAACCGTTTTAGAAGTTATGCGTCAGCCCTTAGAAGAACGTAGAGTTACAATCTCAAGAGCAAAGGTTTCCGTAGATTTTCCAGCAAGTTTTATGTTAGTCGCAAGCATGAACCCTTGCCCTTGTGGTTATTACAACCACCCCGAAAAGGAATGTGTGTGCCCACCAGGTGCCGTACAACGTTATCTAAATAAAGTGAGTGGACCTTTATTAGACCGGATAGACTTGCATGTAGAGGTTACACCAGTTTCTTTCGATGAAATGACTCAAGTACGTCCTGCCGAAAATAGCACAACAATTAGAGAAAGAGTCATCAAAGCACGTCAAATCCAAACAGAAAGATTTAAAAATACCCCTGAAATCCACTCCAACGCCATGATGCCTTCACAAATGGTCAAGGAGATTTGTGTAATTAATGAAGCAGGGAAAATTTTACTAAAACGAGCAATGGAAAAACTAGGACTCTCTGCAAGAGCCTATGACCGTATCCTCAAAGTAGCACGTACTATTGCCGACTTATCAGGTAGCACAGATATAAAGATAGAACACCTAGCCGAGGCGATTCAATACCGCAGTTTGGACAGGTCTGGTTGGGCGGGTTAGTTTAGCTACGATGGTTTTACCCTTGCGTTTATTCGTTATCTTTTTAACAAAGCCTTTTATTTTCTTTAAAGTGTAAGGTTTTGGTTCTCAATTCGTTAAAATTGCATTAACATTTAATATTGTGATAATCAATAATTTAACTTGTAATGATTTTCAATGTATGTTAAGGTTTTATTTACTTAGTGTTTGATATTTTAACTTATTGAAATAGAATGCTTTATGTTTGGTTTTTGTTTTGTTGGTTAATTTTTTTGAATTTTTTGGTAAAAAAAGTTTGTAAAAAGTTTGTAAGTTAGGGAATATTTTGGATTTTTGCGAC